>Ga0183095_10508_pt2 | contig 93479 bp, 91 predicted proteins | sample BioMet4_FD_130346 | JGI IMG/M metagenome (GOLD analysis project Ga0183095, IMG submission 130346) | Microbial communities from bioreactor (seeded with sewage sludge) at LBNL, California, USA - Biofuel metagenome 4 (v2) (version 3) | ecosystem: Engineered > Bioreactor > Anaerobic > Unclassified ...
TTTTAATTATTACTATCTGAATTAATTATGTGTTTTACTCTTCCATCTAATATTGAATAGGAGTGATCTATTATCTGATATGTCACAGGCACAAATTCCTTCCTTGCAATCTTCACACTCAACTCTGCCAGCTCCTTGGTTATCTCTTCCCAAGGTTCATCCTCTCTGATGCGGCGAGAGATCTCATCTTGCAGGCGGGCATATTCTTTCCGCAACTGCTTTATTTCAGATTTCTGCTTCTGTTTGTATGTATGTCTGCTTGTGCATACAGGTTCATTTAATCTAATATCGCTCATTTTTTACTCTCTCAATAGCTCCTAATATAATCTCTTGCATCTGCTCAATGCTCAGAGCTTTGGCACTCTGAGCCATTTTCTCCTGCTTTCTAAAGGCAAAGTATAGCCCTCTCAAATGGGAGAGCTCAATCTGGTTGAACTCTTTGCACCTTGCAGCTCTGCATGCTATGCCTTTTATCAGGGGCAAGTTATTGCCTTTTTCTTTGTCCATTGTCTTAAGCCATGCACCTATGGCACCTATCAATCTCTTTCGCCATTTGTCTTTCTCTTGTGCAGCCTGTCCAAAGCATTGGCTTAATTGCCTGCAAATCTCTTCAAGTTCTTGACTTCTTAGCTCCTTAGAACTCTGCACTCCGTATTGAGCAAGGAGTGCTTTTTTGTCTTCTTCGTCCCAACCTGCCTGATGCAACAGGATGTGAAACTTTCTGATTAACTCTGCTTTTGTCATGTTATAATTTAAAGGTTTTCGTTCCAATATCCGTCGGCTCCTTTGCGCCAAATAACAAAGTCTTTACCTCCTTCACCTCTTGCTGTATCTTCATATCTTGTTGTTATAAAGGCTTTGTACCCCTCAACTCTGATTTTTACATCTGAGTTATATCTTATGTATTGAGCCACTGATCCCTGAGGCTGACGGTTCTTCTCGTGGGCAACAAAGATGAAGAGCTTGTTTGGGAAATTCTTGACCAGTTTCATATAGTCTGCCATCTTGAAGCCTAATAAGTAATGAATAGAGTCTATTATCATCACGTCTTGGCTTCTTCTCTTGGCTAATCTGTCCCAAATCTCTTTTACACCTTCTTTCTCTGTAAGTATGAACTTGCTTCCAACCTCAATCATCTCGCACCGCTCCCAGGCTGTTTTAAATGAGAGTGAAAGTCCTTGTTCCAAGCTGTCATAAGCCACTCTCTTATCTTGTAAGCATAGATACTTAGCTAATTGCAACATAAAGGTTGTTTTTCCTGCTCCTGAGCCTCCATACACTATCCATGAACCTCTCAGCTCTGGGCGACCGAATGATGCTAACCAATCTCCCTCAAAGTTCGCAGACTCAAATACTGCAGCCTCTATGTTCTTGTTGCTGATAGCTCTGCCCATGACTTATTCCTCGTCTTTTTCTTTTTTCTTTTCTTCCTGTAGTCTCTCTTGCTTCAAGAGTAAGGCATGTATCTTTCTTTTTACTCTTCTTAGGTCGCACTCGCTGTCAATGATCACACTCTTTATGTCCTCTTGATCTGTTACCCCGTTGGCTTTAGCTATTGCTGCAATGTCTCTACCACTTAAGCCTCCTAAGGCAATGAACCTTCTGCCACATCTTGAGAAAATCTCCTTGTATCCTTTTTTATTGACTCTAACACCTTTTTTTATTCTCTTCTCCAAAAAATCCGTCGCAACCAACACCATCCCACACTCATCTTCCAAGGCATTGTATAGACTTATGAAGAAGTATAGCACTTGATCACTTAATTTGTCTGCCTCGTCCAAAATGACCAAAGGCTTTTCTTGTTTCTTCAAATTGTGTATTATTTCACCCATCATCTCGCTCACTGTGCAGCCTGTCCAATCCACGCCCATCGTTTGCAATAGCTGAGTCATAAATGTTTTTCTGTTCCAGTACTCTGAGCAGGAGAGAGCATAAACCTCTTTGTGTCCAGCTGTGTAGTATTTAATTGCTTGGCTCTTACCACAACCAGCGTCTCCTGTTATTGCGAGCACTAAAGCATTCTCTTGAGCATCGCTCATCAAACTATTCATCATCTTATATTCTTTTGTCTCAACCACCCTCCACGTCTTGTTCTCTTCACTCCAGCCAACACTACTGCCAACCTTTCTGAACATTTCATCGGTTATTAGCTCCCAGTTGCGATTAACTATCTGACTAATTGTCCCGCTACTCACGCCTCTCATTGTCTTGGCTGCCTTGTTTTGACTGCCCATTCTCTCGCAATAAGCACTTAACTGTGTTGCTATTGCTTCTTTTTCTGTGTCTCTCATTTGTCTGTTTTTTGTCTGTTTATTTATTATTCACTTCTTACTTTTCACTTCTCACTTTTCATTTTTCACTAATAGAAGTCTTCTATTGCTACCTCTTCCTCTTCTTCAACCTGCTGCCAATCCACTGGCTTTGTATTTTGTGTCTTCAAAATCTCTTGCTCAATCTCTTTGGTGCTTATCTCTTGCAGTCTTTGCTTATTCCTTTGGTTTTTGTGCTGTCCATCGCTGTCGCAGAGCATCAGTCGGCTCAGTGTGGCATCAATCTTTCCACTATTTTCTGCAAACAATCTGCGCGTCCTCTCTTGTGCTGCACACAAAGAAGCTGTCACATGTGCTTCCAACTGCTGATTGAAATCCCAAACTCTTTGCAATTGCTCTCTGTCTCCTTCCTTCCTCTCAGAAAGAGCCAGTGGTTGATCATATTTGTTCTCCAACATAAACCTCAAATCTCCCTCTTTGCTAACTGCCAAGGCGGCTGACAAATCTTTTCTGTCATACTTTATCACCCAATCAATGTATGAGTACTTTCTAAAGTTCATATCCCAGCAATCATAGTGTTGTTTCTTTCCGTCAATAGTTATGTTTATTCCGCTGCTCTCCAAAGCATTGGTTGTAGGGTTATTTTCTCCGAAGTTGAGCAGATATTGTTCTTGGCTTAGATATATTTTCTTGTCCTCTTCCAACATTGCATAGAGCTCCATGTACCTATCAATCTTTTTCTCTCTTTCTTTTTCTATTATAAAGGCAATCTGTCTTGTACAACCCTCTCTGTCTGGAAAAGCATGTCTTGTCCTATTCATTGCCTCGTTGTTTGGTTGGCAGTCTTTATTACTTGTTATACCAAATCCACTCCAGTTAGGCATCATTTGACAATAGTCTTTGTTTAGTCTCAAGAAGTATGGCTCCACAACCTTTGCCTTGGCGTTCTTGGCTCTTGCTGGTGTGAATTTATCTGCAATGGCTTCGTATGCTGGTGTTAGTGCTTTTATTGCGTAGTGGTCGCTCTGGAATTGGGCAGCTCTCTGTCTTTGTCCCCAAAGCTCGGCTGTGTGATTGACTGCATCTGCAAGTGCTGCCTTAATAAGTGCAGGATTTTCTCCCTCTCCAATAGCATAGCCAACAGGGTAGTTAATACATGTATCCAGCACAACAACTACTGTAAGCCTGTTGTGATACGTTGTTACGCTGTGTCCTTTGCTGTCTGTCATTGTTTTTTGGAATAGCAGTTCGCAGTCCCAGCCGTCAGCACACCAGTGTTGCATTGCCACCATTGGTCTATGCCTACGAACCTGCATCGTCTTTGCATTTCTGAAGGCAGTTTCGCCTCTTCTGCCTGCATAAGTGATAAGGTCAAACCTCTTTCTCCATTCTGCCACACATGAAGCTGTGATTTTCTTCCAACTCATCTTTTCTGCCATCATATTGTATATCTTAGCCACTTGGGCATTGTCAAGATTTCTTCTGTCTGAGAGCAACTCAACGATTACGCTTTCTTTCTCTTCATCATCAACCTTTGCAGTATTTCTATTCAAGAATTTCCGACTGATTAATGCTTTATAACCACCGTTTAAATACTCTTTAAACCTTCTTTGAAGGCTTTGTGCATTGCTTGGCAAGCTGTGTGGCATACTCTGTTTCTCCCTTTCTAAAGCCACGGCAACTTTTGCCCAAAATTCTCCACTCTTGGCTTTGCCTTTGCTTTGTCTTCCTCTGTGCGATGCACTCTCTTCCATGATCTGCTTGCAACGATTAAGAAGTGATGCGTTAGCTGTGTATTCTTCTTGCTTTTCCTGTGTCAGATGTCTGCCATCTGCCAGTGTATATTCTGAGTAAAACATTGCAGCCTTCTCATCTCTCTGTGCTCCTGAGAGCAGTGGTTTTGCCTCGGCTCTTTCCTTCAAGTCTGGGTACTGCTCATAGATAAGAGACTTATATTTGTTTGGAAAACTCTCCACAGCATACAAACTCTCTCTGCCATTGCCTCCTCTTTGCAATCTATCAACCTGTCCTCGTTTATGCAAACTTATTAAGGTATTGAGAGGCATCAACCTATCAATATCTTTCCACGTTACAGCCAGTGTATTATTTAAGTATTCCATTTCTTTTCTTTTTTCTTTGCTCCCTGCAGAGTGTCGCTCTCTACCCTCAAGGTCTCATCTGTGAGGCAGGTCGTCCATTTTCAGTCGCTTCCATTGGAAGTCAATTCACTAATCCCCATTAGTTTCTCAAAAACAGAGCAATCAAAGCCAACAACACCATGCACCCAACACAGAAGGCAACCGTTGCGGTCTCAAAAGCCCTGTCATAATTTTTCTTTCTCTCACCTCTCATAGTGTCTCAATGTTTTCTGTCAGTATTTCTATACCTTTTTCGTGACAGTAGTTAACCATTGCACTCACAGCGTTAAATGTTATCATCTTACCTGTGTCTTCATTCAGCAGCTCTATCTTGTCTGCCTGCTCGTTGTAAAATCTTACTTTGTAATTCATTTTTTTTGTCTCCTTTTTATTTTTAATTGTTACTTTTTTCCTTTTCCAAAGGCAAAGCCACGCCTTCATACTCTTTCACTGCCACATGTCTTATCCTTCTTGCCAGCATAGAGTCTCTCTTGTATCTCAGAGCCATACATACAGCCCCAGTTGTGCATCCCATAGCCTTAGCTATCTTATCCAATACTCCCTGCTCTACAACTATCCTTTTTTCCATCTCTCTGTATCTTTATTTTTTATATCTTTGTATCTCATTTTAAATCATCATATAGTATGAATACTTTTGATCCCGAAATGGACTACGTCAATGCCGTCCCTCAAGCTAAGAAGATTAAGTCTTCTATCATTTGCCCAATTCATCATCGCAAAGCCCTGACATCATTTGATTATGACAATGACGGGGTTAATGCCTATGTAACTCGCTACTGTTGTCTTGATCTTGCTAAGCAAGTATCTGCAGCGTTCCTTAAAGCAAAGATCTTTAACCATGTATATATCCAAAATCACGATGGTACTTACACCGAAGTCCTCTTGTCTTCCTCTAATGGTTAGTGTTGCTTCTCCTACACTTCTTTTCCATGCTTTTTCTCTGAGCTGAGCGATTTCACTCTGGCTCCATTCGCCTTTTTTGTATGCCACAAGAATTACATCCCTGTGTATATTCTTATTTTCTCTTTTTTCCATCTCTCCGTATCTTTATTTGTTAATTTATCGTATATTTGTACCGTGTTAATCATTTAACACGTGGCAAAGATACTATATTTATCGCAACAAAAACAAATTTTTACGATGAAAATCGCAACAACAAAGGAAAGAATTTTGCAACTACTTGAAAATAAAAAGATTTCAAGAGCAAAATTTTTTAAAGAAACAGGAATAAAAAGAGGATTTTTGGACTCTGACAAGCTAAATCAGGCTGTTTCTGACGAACATTTTGCGAAAATAATCGCAAAATATCCAGATATAAATATAGAATGGTTGCTCACAGGTAAGGGTGAAATGTTACGTAATGTAAAAACAGCAGATGTGTCATCAGAATCTACAACAATTAAAGAGAACAATGTAACTACTCTAATTTCAATTCTTAATCGTACCCTTGCAGAGAAAGACAAACAGATTGATCGACTATTATCAATAATAGAAACAACAAACAAACAAAAAAAATAACAACATGACAATTACACCAGAATTAAAGGACAAGTTCCTTATACAGAAGGTTATCCAAGGAGAAACACTCCAGAATTTATATGTGTCATAAAACAATCAGCAATAGATTTTATGCAACATGGAGGCTATACGCTTAAAGAGCAATCATTTCTTCTTACTCAAGAACGTTTGAAGTTGGAAGTTCAAAAATTGCAATTGGATTTGCAAACACTTAAAAAGGAGTTTCCTCAAAATACGACTATTGAACGCATCATCTCGCTTGTTGCTAACATTGCCTCTGTCATTGGTCTCGTTAAGCATTAAATGAATAAATCTACTAATAGGAGAATGTTTTATTGAATATCCAAAATCAGATTTCTCATGATAATATTCATTACCCTGTCTATCTTCCAATAAATATTCTTGCATTTGTTCTTCATCCCAAAATCTGCTTTTAATCACAAATACTTCATCCCATTTTCTATTATCTATTTCTTTCATATATTTTATTCCTTTCTATTTCTCTAAATTTAATCTGCTTCATTAGGTGGTACTGTCTGCTTCATTGGAGGTGGTGAAGGAAAATCTTTCGGATCTATTTTGGCTCCTTTTGTTTGGTGTTGCGTTTCCAATAAAGTAACACCTAACAAAACCATACCGACAAATAAGAAAGCTTTTATCCCTTCTTGTGCATAATTTATTAACTCTTTCAAAGTGCTAATATTGATGTTCATGCACTCAAAAGCGATCATACTACCGCACCATCCAACCATGGCAAAGGCAATGCACCCAACGCCACACACTCTCTTGCTTGACACACCGCTGTGTGAAGCAAACATTTCTTTCAAAAACTCTCTCATTTGTCTGTTTTTTGTCTGTTTTACACTGCAAAAGTAACTAAATTCTTGTTTCTGTGCAATTTACAACAAAATAAACCTCATTTTTCACCCTCAAAAAGTGGTTTTAAAGGGTATTTAAACCCTCAAAAATGGCTGTTTCATTCTTCGTTTTTGGCTCTTTGACCCCTCGTAGCCAACACAAAAAACCACGTTTTGCACACCCAACTGCACACCCAACTCAATTTTTTGCACTTCCAACTGTATTTTTTCTCTCTCTCAAAACCTCTGAGGGCTCTTTCTTTTGGGCTTCTCACACGCTATCATTTTCGTGCCTTCGGGATAAATGATCCACCCTCAGCCAAATCGTTGCAAACAGGGCAAAATAAAGGCGTTTAACTGCTTTTCAAACGCAAATTAAACGCCTATTAAACTCCGATTAAACCTTGGGTCATCTTTGTGTCTTCCTCCGAGGTCAGAAATTCAACCAAAATTCAAGTAAATTCAACTTTTTGGATTTTTGGTTTTATTCGTTCTCCACCCACTCCAACACCCCTCAATCGCTTTGTATATAAAGGAAAAGTCGGCAAAAATTATCGGCAAAAATATATCACTCTTTTGGACTTTTCATTTCCCCGCCCATAAAAACGCTCTTCTAAAACAAAGTAATAGTCGCGCCACTCTTTGTTTTAGAAATGGCAAACAAAGACACAGAAAATTAAAATAGTCATTTAGCAACGACAACATGGCATGTTGTGGCTCGCAAACAGTCATTGCGAAAATTAAAACAGTCATTCAGCGGCTCAACATGCCATGTTGTCGTTATTATTTCTTTGTTTTATTTTTTTATCTCTTGATTCTGATTTTTTCTTTCTTTGTTTTGCTTTGCTAAGTCTTTGTTTATTGGCTTTTAATCTATGATTTGAGATAAAAAGTAAAAAAATTACTCTACCAAGTAACTTTTTGCACCCTTTGTGTGTTCTATTAGTAAAGAAGATAGAAAGTAAACGTACTGCATAAGCTAATGAGTGTAGAAGAATATAATCTTTGTGTGGACAATTTATCAGATAGGGTTTTGAGATTCCTTGCTCGGAGTCTTGGCTCTGTTGATATGGCACAAGATATTCTTCAAGACGCTTTTGTAGCTCTTTGGCAAAAAAGACAAGAAGTTGCGTTTGATAAATGCAAGAGTTATCTTTTCACTAGTGCTTACCATTTGATGTTAAACACTCTTAGAAAGGAAAAACTAAGAAACAACCTCTATATCACAGAGCAGCAGGAGCAAAACTCTTTTTCAGATCTCAGCGATGCACTGCAGGGTGTTATGTCTTCTTTGAGCGAAAAACAACGTTCGGCTCTTTTATTGAGAGACTATGAAGGGTATTCTTACAAAGAGATAGCCGATATGCTCTCTGTAAGTCAAGAGCAGGTGAAGATAAATATCTTTCGCGCAAGAATAAAAGCAAAAGAATTGATAGGTAATATAGACAATATAATATGATAACAAACGAAAACTACCAGGCTTATTTACTCGACTACATTGAAGGAGAGTTAAGCCCCAAGGAGAGAAAAGAAGTGGAGAGTTTTCTTGAGCAAAACCCTCAAAAGGCACAAGAAATGAAGGCTTATGATGCTGCATTTGTTCTGCCACAGACCACTGCTTTTGTCTATAATGGTAAAGAGAAGTTGAAGCACAAACCTATTGCCCTTTGGCGCAAGAGTGCATATACAGTTTCTTCTGTTGCTGCCATTGGATTAATAGTTCTTGTGATAAGTATTTTTATAAGTAAGCCACAGGTTAAGGAACAAAATGGCCATTCTCTTGCAAAAACTCAGCCAATAAAGAGTCAAGTTCAAAAAGTAGAAGTTTTGCCTTCACAAAGCTTTAAAATGACTTTTAAAACCAAAAATCCCATAAACTCTATTGCAACAAACAAAACTGGTAACACTCTTAAAAATGCAAATACTCAAACTACAATTAAGCCGTCTTTACCCCTAAAAGATACAGTAAAAACAATAGTCCTACAGAGGCAAGAGGCTTCTTTGGCAACCCTTAGCCCAAGGGCAGATACTTTGAATAATTATAATCCTAATCAAGACCCTATTATATTTACAGAGCCTTCACAAGAAGTGCAAACCACTCCTTGCACCACAACCACAATAATAAAAGATGAAAAGCCATCTTTGTTTGATAAACTAATAGCTTTCTTTCACCTGAGAGACAAAGTGCGTCAAACAAATATAGACATCCAATTTGCAAAAGAAGAATTTATTTATCGCAGCCAAAAGAAAGCACAACAGATATATTATGCTTTCACCGACAGAAATAACAAACACGAATAATAACAAATAAAAACAACGAAAGAGATATGAAAACAATTAAGATTGTATTGACATTATTGGGCATTATGCTCTCAACGTTAGTCTTTTCTCAAGAGAGGGAGAATAATGTAAGTTGGAATGAACTTTATTGCCCAAGTGGTATAATTAACGTAGGGCAATACGCTCACGTTATATTGGTAAAACGTAGTGTAACAAAAATTCCAGAGAGCCGGTTTCAAGATGCAAAAGCACCAACAAAAATTCCTAAATACTCAAATGTAAAAGTGTCTTATGATAGCATTGTTTCTATTAAGGCAGACAAATTTTCAAGTATATCAATCCAAGATGGTTTGAGAGATGTGCCAGCTGTAATAGAGATAGGAGATTATTCATCTTTAAAAATAAAAGATAAGGTTAGTATTCCCCAGTTAACGGTGAAAGCAGGTAGATTTTCAAATGTTCATATTTTTTCTTTGAATACAAAGAAGGCAATTATCAAGGCAGGGTCATTCTCAAACATTTCCTTATCTGGCAAGACAGATGATTTAAATATTGATGAAGGAAGAAATGTAAATGTAAGGAGTGATGTAAAGTACACAAATCTTGTTGAAAATAGTGGAATATATTACAAAAAAAGAGACTACAATGAACAAGAGAAAGTTGAAGATGCAATAGAAAACGCTCAAGATGCAATAGATCAAGCTCAGGATATGGAAGAGTCAGATGATTTTATTAATGATAAAAATAATAATGCGGTAGTTCGCTCTTTTACAAAGGCAATATTAAGAAAACATAGAAGATTTGATAGTTATGCAAAGATTGGATACAGTTTCTTGGGTTGGAGTGGCAAAGTTGGAGGAATTGATGATTTATTTTCAGGGCCTGACAACCAATATTCTTTGAAACATAGCACTCGTTGGCAGATTGATGTCTATGATTTCTCATATTATTTGGCAGACCGTTTCTATATAAGCTCTGGTATTGGTTATGAATCTAATATCTTCCGTTTCAGCAAAAATGTTAATTGGGCAGAAAAACAAGATATTTTTGCAGACAACAGCGTTTCTTCTTCTTCTAAATTGGTTGCAAGATACGTTACAGTGCCTTTGATTTTCGGTTGGGACTGTTTCGGATATAACAAAGGCGTTCAGTTGGGAGTGATAACAGGAGCTAATTTCCGCACTTCTCACACTGGGTTTAAACGTAAGTATGATAATGGTAAGGAAAAAGTAAGTTATAAATCAGGCACAGCATATAATAATTTCAAACCCCTAAAAGCTGATTTATACTTTGGATTACACTTTTCTGAGGTTGATGTTTATATGCGTTATGCTTTGACTTCAATGTTCAAGAATAATAAAGAAATGACACTTTATCCTTACAGCGTAGGCGTAGCATTTAACATAGGTTATTAATAATAGGAATCAACATACTGAAAAATAAAATAGGGGTAAGGATTTATTTCCTTACCCCTTATCTTTTTTTATCTTTTCTACTTTACAGCATCGCTATGCAAGCGAGGCTATCACTTATTCTTCTCCCCAAGAGCGAGCAGTAAATTTTCCACTGAAAGGACTCAAAGCATTGGTAAATTTAGCTAAAGTGTCAGCAGGAATAGTTGGCATTACGTTTTTATCCATTCCAAAGCCAGTAAATTCACCTTCAAGTTTTGACTCAGTTATATTAGTAAATGTAACTGTTCCAAATAAGGAAAGATATTCTCCTGCAGCTCCTGCACCATTAGGATAGAATACAAGATGATTTTTGTTTGCAAGGTTTTTTGGTGTAAGCATTGTTGTTACATAAGGTGATAAGTCAGCAACATCTGTTATACTACCAAAATAACCAAGAGTGTATTTACCTATTTTAAGTATTGTAGTGTCAATTATTATTGTCAAGGTGTTGTCTCCTTGGGTTGAAGTTATGTAGGTCTTGCCGTCTTTCTTCAAGAAAGTACATGCCTTATATGAATAACTTGTTCCTTTAACAGTGGCACTTATGTCTCCACTTGTATCTTCATCGCTACAAGAGCAAAAGAAGAAAGGAACTATCAAGGCTAAAAATAAAAATATTCTTTTCATACTTGTTTATTTGTTTTGATTTTGATTATTTACTTCAAATAATTTTTTGCTGTAAATGAACCAGAGAAAGACTCAAGTCCACTTGTCAATAAAGAAGATAAATTGCCAATAGAACCATAAGTTATACCAGCCCCAGATAAAGATCCTTTAAGTGTTGTAGAAGAAGCAGAAGAAATTGTTAGTATTCCATAAATTGAACAGAAAGCTTCATCTGTGTTTGCAGAAGGATAATACAATAAACAATTCTTTGACAAAATGCTTGTGGCCTCACTAATATTTGCAAGTGCAGCAGTAACATCTTTTCCTAAACCAAGAACATAAGTTCCTGCGCTTACTGTTCCATAAACTTTTATAACTATAGTGTTTGCGCTGATACCTTTTACAGCCATCTTTTCCCAAGAAATTCCGCTAGCTGTTGTAATATATGTAGAGCTGTCTTTTGTGTAAAACCATGCAGTAGAAGCAGAATGAGATACACCATTTATTTTCAAGTTCATTGAACCAACAGTGTTATCTAATGCACCTTCTACATTATCACTGCTACAAGAGCAAAAAAATAGTGGTGTTAGTGTCACCAATAAAAACATAATTCGTTTCATTCCCAATAAAGTGTTAAAATTATTTTGGGGCAAAAATACTACTTTTTTCCTTCATAAGAAAATTTCTTACTACTTTTGCAATCTAAATATTATCTTATGCGCAATCTTGTAAGATTCTTGAAACGGTATTTTTATGTGTTTTTGTTTCTCTTTTTAGAAGGATTGTCTATCTATATGATAGCTCAGAGTTCTTACTATCAAGGGGAAGGGATTGTTGCATGCGCTAATGAAATAGCTGGAGATATTGACACTCAAAGCTACAATATTACCCATTACTTTACTCTTGGCTCTTCAAATGATGCTCTTGTAAAAGAGAATAAATACCTTCGCACCCTTATTGCTTCCTCTTATGTGAAGTATGAGCACGGAACATTTCAATTTAACGACACAATATACAAACAACAGTTTGATTACATAGATGCACAAGTAATCCAAAAGACCATAAACAAAAGGAACAACTATTTTATGCTAAACAAAGGTAGAGTGCATGGCATAAAACAAAATATGGCTGTTATTTCTCCAAATGGAATTGTGGGAATTGTAGTAAAAGCAACGGACAACTTTGCTTTGGTTATGAGTGTTCTGCACTCAGATTCAAAGATAAATGTAAAGGATACAAGAACAAAAATTTCAGGTACTCTGACTTGGAACGGACACTCGTATGCTTATGGAACGCTTGTAGATATTCCTTCTTCAATACCAATAAAAGCAGGTGACACAATAGTTACTTCTGGTTTTTCACAAGACTTTCCTGAGGGTATAATGGTGGGAAGAGTGCATGACTTCAAGAAAGACAAAGGTACAGGCTTCTATGAGGTGAATGTACGCTTTGCAACTGACTTCAATAAATTGGATTATGTTTATGTTGTTAAGAATTTCTTCAAGGAAGAACAACAAGAACTGACAAAAGATATAAAAAATGAGTAAAAGTATTCTTTTTGGCATATTACAGTTTGTACTTATTGCAGCCTTTCAAATATTTATTTTGAATGGTTTGCAGGTTGGCTATTTCAATCCATTGTTTTACATTTGGTTCGTATTGCTTTTGCCAACTAATTGTCCAAAGATACTGACACTTGTATTGTCTTTTGCAATGGGATTGACAATAGATATTTTTTCTGGTGTGATTGGTTTCCATGCAATGGTGGCTACTTTCATAGGATTTATAAGAGGAATTTTTATTACCATATTTTTTGAGGGCAAAGACACTAAAACTTTCTTGTATCCTTGTGCAAAAGAAATGAATTTTGCACCTTTTGTGGCTTATGTTTCCATTTTAGTGTTGATAAATCACTTTTTGTATTTCATAATAGAGGAATTTACTTTCAGAGAATTTTTCTCTGTTATGCTCAGAATTCTTTGTTCTTCTTTGGCAACAATAATTCTAATTGTGCTTTGCGACTTTCTTTTCATTAAACCAAAGAAAAGCATATAACATTAATTTAGGTTATAAATTTTAAGTTATAATGCCATTTCAAGAGATAGCTTTTTGTTTCTTTGTTTTAGTTTTCTAAAACAAAGTTTTGTTGCGCTAAAACAAAGAAAGAAAAAATTAAAACAAAGAAATAATTTAGCTTTTATTTTTTTGGGGAATTAGTAGGGTAGTTTTGATTATCAATAACCAAATAAAAAGTTATCAAAGAGTAAATGACAGCAAAAGGATATACACCAATATTCCTTTCGAGCATAGATTCAAACATAAATCCTATGCCTATGATGCATAAAATGGCTATAACAAAATAGTCTTTTTGTTTTATACAGCGTTTAAGTGGCATTGCAAAAGCGCATAAAAGAACAATCAGCCCCAGAACTCCTAAAGAAATTGTTGTTTGTAAGAATTGGTTGTGAGCATTTAGGTAAAAATCAAAATTGCTATCCTCTTTACTATACAGAGATTTGAGTACTTGTTTTGTGTCTCCTGTTCCCACTCCAAAAAAGGGTTTCTGCAGAATTAGTTTGTATGCATTTGAGTATATGAATGTTCGTTCTGACATACTATTTATTTGTGTTTGAGCACTGCTTGATTGTTGGGTTTTTGTGGCTATGGCTCCTGAGTAACGTTCATAAATAAATGGTATATTAAAAATTGCAATCATTGCAATAATTAAGGCTGTCAAAGTTGTAAGTGCTTGCTTTCTGCATTTTCTAACAAAGAACATATCCGCTATAATCCAGACAAAAACTATCAAAAGTGAGATAAAACCACTTCTTGACTTCAAAAGCACTACAAATATTGCTAAGAAAATATAGATACTTGCTTTTATAATCATTTCATTGATTGATTTGAGTGCGAACAAATTTGATATTGGAGCTTTATATGCAAGAATTAGTGCTATCAAAGCATAAAGTGCCATGTATGAAGGAGTGATTTGAGGAGATAGATGTGTGTAAGTGATTTCGTCAGTCAATGGTGAATAGTTTGCAATAGTTCTTATAATACCTAAAATGTAAAGGCAAATAATTGAGATTAGTATTGCGCCAATAAAGACTAAGGCACAATACCAAAAAGTCTGTTTTGTCATAATTCTTTTTGGCAAAATCAAAAACAGTAATGGCAAAATTAAAATTGGTAATTTAACTTGCAAGTCAAATAACCCATATTTCATATCTGTAGACCAGAACATTCCTACAACATAAAAAAGATATAGCCCCACAAGAGTAAGATTGAAGTAATTGAATGTAAAGTTCTCTTTTAATGAATAAGTCTTTGAGCAGTATGTAAAAACAAGTGAAAGAATAAAAACAGTTATGGCTAAGGATTTAAAGAAGACAGGCAGAAAGATTGCTAAGCAAAGAAAAATCAAAGAAAAAACAATGAACTTGTCAGCTACCTTTGTAAGAAATGGTTTGTTCATATTATTGAATTTATGTCTTATTTTGAGGTTAATTATGTTGCAAAAGTACGCATTTTGAATATTATTCGTATATTTGTACTTTAGAAAAAGCACTTTTTATAGGAAATAATAGAATGAAAGTAGTAATATTTGCAGGAGGAAAAGGCACTCGTATTTCAGAAGAGTCTTATTTGAAACCAAAACCAATGATTGAAATAGGTGAGAAACCTATTCTGTGGCATATAATGAAGATGTATTCTCATTATGGCTTTAATGACTTTATTATTTGTTTGGGTTACAAGGGTCAAATCATAAAAGAATACTTTTTAAATTACTTTTTATACAACTCAGACGTAACAATAGACTTGGCTTCTAATGATGTTCAGATTCATAAGTCTTTTTCTGATCAATTCAAAGTTACATTGGTTGAAACAGGGCTTGAAACCAAGACAGCAGGACGTTTGAAACAAGTTGAGAAATACTTGAATGATGAACCTTTTATGCTGACTTATGGCGATGGAGTTGCAAATATAGACTTCAATGCTTTGATTGATTACCATCAAAAGAAGAATAAAATTGCCACAGTTACGGCTGTGCAACCCGAAGGCAAATTCGGAGGTATGGAATTAAACTCTGCTGACGATGTAAGCGTGTTTAAGGAAAAACCAAAGGGAGATGGTTCATGGATAAACGGAGGTTTTTTTGTATTAGAACCTCAAGTGTTTAAATATTTGCAAGGAGACATGAACGAAGTTATGTGGGAAGATACACCATTAGAGAATTTAGCTAAAGATGGTCAACTTTCAGCATATAAACACAAGGGTTATTGGCGTTGTATGGATGCTTTGAGAGATAAAACAGTGCTTGAAGAAGCATGGAAAAGTGGTGTTGCACCTTGGAAATTATGGTAAAAGGATTAGAAACGTACAGAGGGAAGCGGGTTTTTCTGACAGGTCATAGTGGATTTAAAGGTAGTTGGCTTGTAAAGATGCTTTCCATGGTAGGAGCAGAGGTTATGGGTTATTCTCTTGAACCTAACACTCAGCCAAACCTCTATTCAGTTTTGGGAATTGAGGATTTGTGCCACAGTGTCTTTGCTGACATAAGAGATAAAGATAAGTTGACACAATGCATAAAAGATTTTGAGCCAGATTTCATTTTCCATTTAGCTGCTCAGCCCATTGTTAGAGCTTCTTATGAAAGGCCTGTATACACTTTTAACACTAATGTGATTGGAACTGCAAATGTTTTGGAATCAGTTCTGAAAATGAATAAGCCAAACACAAATACCATAATCATAACAACAGACAAGGTGTATCAAAATTTCGAAAAGGATTATGCATACAAAGAAGATGACCGTTTGGGAGGTTATGATCCTTACTCAGCATCAAAAGCCTGTGCAGAAATTGTTGTTTCTTCTTTCCGATCCTCTTTTTTCAATGTGTCAGAATTGGGCAAGACCTCTAACAGAATAATAAGTGTGAGAGCAGGGAATGTGATTGGTGGAGGAGATTGGGCAAAAGATAGACTAATACCTGATATTGCTCGTGCACTAAGCAAGCAAGAAGATGTGATAATAAGAAATCCATCAGCAATAAGACCATGGCAACATGTCTTTGAGCCACTTTCTGGATATATTTATGTTGGTTCTTTAATGCAAATGGGTGTTTTGAATGAGGGAAGTGTTAATTTTGGACCTTATCCACAAGATACTCTTACTGTTAAGCAAATGGCTCAAATGGCTATTAAGATTTGGGATAGCGGAAAGTTGGTTTTTCCTCAGCTAAAAGAGCAACTACACGAAGCAAACTTACTTAAATTAGATATAAACAAGGCTTTGAACCTGGGGTGGAAGCCTCATTGGAGTGCAAAGCAAGCTTTGCAAGCAAGTCTTTTGTGGTACAAAGCGTATTACGAAGGGAAAGAAGATATGATAGTACTTAGCGAAAAGCAATTACAAGAATATGAATAAGAGAGAAGAAATATTAAAGCTTGTAAGAGAATATTACAAAGAAAATTTTGGTAATCCTAAACCATGGAAACAAGGGGATAGAATTTCTTATGGAGGAAGAGTCTTTAATGAGGAAGAAATGGTTAACTTAGTTGATTCTTCACTTGATTTTTGGCTCACTATGGGTAGATATTGTTCTGAATTTGAAAAGCAGATGTCGCAGATAATGGGTGTTAGATATCTTTATGTAGTCAATTCTGGCTCTTCTGCCAATCTTTTAGCCTTTATGGCTTTGACTTCTGAGCGTTTGGGAGATAGGAAAATTGAGCGTGGTGATGAGGTTATTACTCTTGCTTGTACATTTCCTACGACGATTGCTCCAATGATTCAGTATGGAGCAGTACCTGTTTTTGTTGATGTAACAATTCCAGAATATAATATTGATTGTTCTAAGTTAGAGCAGGCTTTGTCGCCAAAAACAAAAGCTGTTATGGTTGCTCATACTCTTGGAAACCCTTTTGATTTGAAAAGAGTAAAAGAGTTTTGTGACAAACATTCTCTTTGGTTAATTGAAGATAACTGTGATGCTTTGGGAAGTGAGTATTGCTACAATGGAGAGTGGAAAAAGACAGGTTCAATTGGTGATATAGCAACTTCAAGTTTCTATCCACCTCATCATGTGACTATGGGTGAGGGTGGAGCTGTTTATACTAATAATCCAAAGCTTTCTCGCATACTGCTATCCATTAGAGATTGGGGAAGAGATTGCTATTGTCCATCAGGCAAAGACAACACTTGTGGGCATAGATTTACACAACAGTTTGGTCGATTACCATTGGGTTATGATCATAAGTACGTTTATTCTCATTTTGGCTACAATTTGAAAATTACAGAAATGCAAGCCGCCATAGGTTTGGCACAATTGAAGAAATTAGAAGGCTTTACACAAAAAAGAAGAGATAATTTTGAGTATCTTTTGACTACTTTGAAAGCCAAAGGAGCAGAAGAATACTTTATTTTGCCGTGTGCAACAAATAATTCTAGGCCTTCTTGGTTTGGATTTTTGTTAACGCTTAAAGACAATACATCTTTCACTCGTAGAGAACTGTTAAATCATTTGGAAGAAAAAAATATTCAAACACGTATGCTTTTTGCGGGTAATATAATTGCTCACCCTTGTTTTGACAAAATGAGACAAACCCAGCAAGGATACAAAATTTGTGGCTCTTTGGCAAACACAGACACTATTATGAATAAGACTTTTTGGGTGGGAGTCTATCCCGGAATGACCAAAGAGAAACTTGACTATATGATAAAGGAAATCCTATGGAAAAGAAACTAATAAGTGTTGTAACACCTTGCTACAACGAACAAGATAATGTTGAATTGCTTTACACTAAAGTAAAAGCAGAATTTGAGAAGTTACCACAATACAATTATGAACATATTTTTATAGATAACGCTTCAACAGATCGTACTCAAGATGTTCTAAGGCGTCTGGCTGGTGAAGACAAAATAGTAAAGGTAATAATAAATTCTCGCAACTTTGGACATATTCGTTCTCCTTATTACGCAATGCTGCAAGCTAAAGGAGATGCTGTAATCAGCATGGTCTCAGACTTACAAGACCCTCCTGAAATGATACCTCAGTTTTTACAAAAATGGGAAAAGGGTTACAAAATTGCTATTGGTGTGAAAAAGCAAAGCGAAGAGAATTTCTTATTCTTCCGTTTGCGTAAGTTATATTATAACCTTGTAACTAAACTTGCAGAGGTGGAACTTATAAGAAACTTCACTGGTTTTGGACTATACGACCAAAGAGTAATAGAAGAATTGCGCAAGGTGAAAGAAAACTATCCTTATTTCAGAGGAATGATTTGTGAGGTTGGCTTTGAAAAGGCTTTGATTGAATATGTGCAACCCGCAAGAAAGAGAGGAATAACTAAAAACAACTTCTTCACTCTTTATGATATAGCAATGCTGGGCATAACTGCACATAGCAAAGTGCCACTTAGAATTGCCACAATGTTTGGTTTCTTTTCGGCTTTTTGCTCTTTCATTGCAGCAGTAGTCTATTTTATTATCAAGATAATTAACTGGTATAGCATGCCTATGGGTCAAGCTCCGCTGGTGATAGGTTTCTTTTTCTTCTCTTCTGTTCAACTTATATTCATAGGTTTAATTGGAGAATACATAGGAAACATTCACACCCATGTGCTCAATCGTCCATTAGTAGTAGAAAAAGAAAGAATAAATTTCTAAGTTATGGCAAAGAAAGGAAATAAACAATTGGCTAATCAAAATGCCACAAAACAACAAAACAGTAATTTTGTTTCTCAAAACAAAGAAAGAGAAAATTATAACAAAGAAAGCGTCAGCGCAAACAAAGAAACGCAAAACCAAAACAAAGAAACAAAATCAGATAATCCAATATCAAAATATATCTTTTGGGCTTTGGCTACTTTGGGACTTATTCTTATGGTGGTGCTTTCACAGAGTGCAGGTACAAGTGGTGATGAGTTTTTTCACTATGGACAAGCTCAAAAAGTATATCAATATTACGCCACTGGGGGAGCAGATAGTTCTGCAGCTGTTGTAACACCACAGTATAATTTACCTTATTATGGTCAAAGCGTTGATAACTTTGCTTATTTTGTTACTAATACACTCAATATTCATGACTATATGGCAATGCGTCATGCAATCAATTCAATAATGGGTTGGCTTGCCATGCTGTTTGTGGGACTATTTGTCAAAAGAGTAGCTGGTTGGAGAGCTGCAATAATAGGACTTGTGCTTATGTATGTGTCTCCACGCTTCATTGGACATTCGTTCAATAACCTCAAAGACTTACCACTGGCAACAGGTGTAATAATGAGTATTTATTATATCACGAAATTCCTTGATGAATTACCACACCGAAAGTGGTCTACAATGATTATGCTTGCTATCTCTATGGCTTTTGCAATCAGCGTGAGAGTGGGAGGTTTAATTGTTATTGCTTACTTTGCTCTATTTGCAATTATATATTATATTTGGAAGTATAAAATACTGAAAAAGGAATTCTCAAAGGCTCTCTTATGGTCTTTGGGTATAGTTATCGTTGGTTATATTTTGGCAATAATTACTTGGCCTTTTGGTTTGCAACATCCTATTGACAATCCAAAAGAAACCCTTTCTGCAATGACTAAATTTGCTATTTCTTTACGTCAAGTATTTGAGGGAAGTAGTCAATGGTCTGATGCACTACCTTGGTATTATACTCCTAAATTTATTTTAATGACTGTGCCTATGGTGGTGCTTTGTGCTTCTGTTTTAGGAGTTGTTAGCATGTTCACTGTGGATAAAAAGAAATGGTTCTACTATTTTGTAGCTCTCTTTACTTTTGTCTTCCCTGTATTTTGGATAATAGTAAATAAGAGTAATGTTTATGGGGGTTGGCGTCATGCAATGTTCACTTATCCTTCTCTTGTTTGCCTTGCAGCTTTGGGTATAAACTCTATTGTAGAAAAAACAAAATCAAAGTATATAAAAGCTATTGTTTTTTGTGCCTTTGGAGTGCTTTGTATCAATCCGCTTTCATTCTGCATAAGAAATCACCCTTATGAATACACTTATTTCAATGAATTTGAAGGTGGAATTAAGAATGCTTATGGTAAATATGAGATTGACTATTATTATCATTCAATAGATGAGGCTTGTCGTTGGGTACAAAAGAATGCAAAGAAAGATGCCCTGACAACAGGTAATAAAATAATTGTTGCTTGTTGGCATATTGAACCAGTAGATTACTATTTCAGGAATGATACAACGCATTTCCAAACAGCTTTCATTCGTTACGATGAAATGGGAGCATCTGATTGGGACTATGCTATTGTGTGTGTAACAGGTATTGCTCCAGAAATGTTGCAAAATCACTCTTTCCCACCAAAGAATACAGTACATGAAATAAAGGTTGATGGAGTGCCTATTTGTGTTGTGTTGAAACGTCAAGATAAAAATGATTGGCATGCAACACAATTCAAAGATGCTAAACAGTTCGACAAGGCTTTGCCACTATATCAAAAAGCTCTTATGGCAGACAGATACAATATATCAGCTAATTTGAATCTTAGCGAAATATATCTTATGTCTAATCGTCCAGATAGTGTAACAATACTGTCTAATAACATTCTTACTCTTAATCCTCACCATGAAGGAGCTTTGTACTTTAAGGCTTATGCTTTGTTTCTGCAAAACAAATCTCAAGAGGCTTTGAATATATGTGAGCAAATGATAAAAGCTAACTTCAAGAGTCAAAATGCTTATACATTGGCTGCAAATATCAAATTGAAAGCTAATGATATAATTGGAGCACAGGGTTATTTGGAAAGACTAATAGATATAGATAGAATAGACAATGCTTCTGTTGGTACATTGATACGAATATATCAAGCACAAGGTCTTGATGAGAAAAATGCTTATGTAAAACTCTATTCTTTGCTTGCTAATCACGCTGATAAGATAGGCAATAAAGAACAATCAGATTATTATAATGGCTTAATAAAACAGATATATGGTTCAGGTAATTAAAAAAACAAATAATATATAGATATGAAAGCAACACAGATAAAGAAAGATATCTATTGGGTGGGTACAATAGATTGGCATTTAAGAGAATTTCATGGTTATCGTACACCAGAGGGCTCCTCATATAACGCTTACATAATAAAGGATAAACAAACAGTACTCATTGATACTGCAAAAAGTTATTTGACAGATGAGCTCATTGAACGCATAAAAGATTTAGTAAATCCTCAAGAAATTGACCTTGTGGTAGTAAATCATGTTGAAATGGATCACTCTGGAGCTTTGCCACGTTTGATGGAGCTTTGCCCAAAGGCTAAAATAGTAACCAATCCAGCAGCTCAAAAAAATATAGCTCTTCACTATCACAAAGACTATGAATACATAACAGTCAAGACAGGTGATAGTATAAATATTGGCTCTCGTACTCTTTCCTTTATTCAAACTCCTATGGTGCATTGGCCAGACAATATGTTTACTTATTGCCCTGAAGAAAAAATACTATTCTCTAATGATGCATTTGGTCAACACATAGCTTCTTCTGAGCGTTTTGATGACCAGCTGCCATTGGAATTTATTCTCTCTGAAGCCAGAAAGTATTATGCAAATATAGTTCTGCCTTACTCTGGACAAGTGCTTGGAGTGCTTGAGGCTGCAAAGGGATTGGATATTCAAACTATTTGTCCTTCACATGGTATAATTTGGCGTGAGCATATACCTGCCATTGTTGCAAAATACCAGAAGTGGGCTTCAAACCAATGGGACAAGAAAGCAGTGATAGTATATGACTCTATGTGGCACTCAACTGAAAAGATAGCACATGCAATTCGTGATGGTTTTGAAGCTAAAGGATATAACTATATTCTTTTTGACCTTAAAGATACTCACATCTCAGATATTATGCCTCAGGTTATGGAAGCTGAGTATATTTGTGTAGGTTCTCCAACACTCAATAAGAATATTATGCCAACAGTAGCTTCGTTCCTTACTTATTTACAAGGTTTGAGTCCAAAGAATAGAAAAGCTATACTCTTTGGTTCTTATGGTTGGGCTCCTTTGAATATGAAGTTTATGGAACGCTTTGCATCTGAGAGTAATCTTGATGTAAAGTATAAAGCCAATATAAACTTTGTACCAACACAAGAAGACTTATCAAAAATTCAAAAAGATATTGAAGACATACTTTAAAGCTTTGTTTTAGAACTTCTATTGGGATCTACTAAAAGTTCTATTGGTACACAACACAGCTGTTCTTTGGAATTTTTTCAGTAATCAGTATAGGCGTATGAAATACACAAAGCTTAAAAAGATATAGTCCTGTAACTTTATTCAGGACTATATCTTTTTTTCTATGATTGTGTTTTAAAATGGCAAATCATCTTCACCCTCTTCAGCTGGAGCTATTGGTGGCTCTGGAACTGAAGTGTTTTGTGTAGGGATTTGATTAAAAGAAGTCACTTGTGGTTCTGGACGAGCAGGACTCTGCATAGGAGTTGAGAAACTTCCTTCATTAGCTGTTGGTACAAAACTATCAACTCTGTAACAACGCAAAGTAGTGTACCAACGTTCGTTAAACTCTCTTGATTCTGCATTGAAATAAGTCTTGATTGTTGTTCCAATTGGTATACTTTTAATGTTTGCAAACCTTTCTTCACCCCAAACTTCAATGGCTACTTGACGTGGAAATTGCTCTTCTGTAGTTATTACAAAAGTACATCTTACCCAAGGACCTCTTGCTCCTTCGCCTCTTTGCTCTGGAAGCACTTTTTCTAATTTTCCAATTAAATCCATCTCTATTTTGTTTTTATTATTATTTCTTTTTCAACCATTTATCTAACCAATCAAAGAAGTTTCTTTGCCAAAGAATTCCATTTTGTGGTTTAAGTACCCAATGGCTTTCGTCTGGGAAATACAGATAGCGTGCAGGAATGCCTCTAACCACAGCAGCATTGTAAGCAGCCATACCTTGTGAGGCACATATACGGTAATCATGTTCGCTATGTATAACCATTAAAGGAGTGTCCCATTTATCTACGAATAAGTGTGGTGAGTTTGCATAAGAGCGTTTAACCTTTGGATTGTTTTTGTCCCAGTAAGGACCACCTAAGTCCCAATTTACAAACCACATTTCTTCTGTTTCAAGATATTGATCTTCTAAATTAAACATTCCATTGTGAGCAATGAAACACTTAAATCTCTTGTTGTGATGTCCGCAAAGCCAATAAATAGTGAAGCCTCCAAAACTTGCTCCAACAGCTCCAAGATGTTCTTTGTCAACATAAGGTTCTTTGCACAAAGTGTCTATTGCTACCAAAAGATCTTTCATACATTGTCCGCCATAGTCTCCACTTATTTGTTCATTCCAAGCTTGTCCAAATCCAGGAAGACCTCTACGGTTTGGAGCTACAACAATGTAGCCGTTAGCTGCCATAATCTGAAGGTTCCAACGATAAGACCAGAATTGAGAAACAGTACTTTGTGGACCACCCTCGCAATACAAAAGTGTAGGGTATTTTTTTGTGGCATCAAAGTTAGGAGGAAGGACTACCCAAGTAAGCATTTGTTTGCCGTCTGTTGTCTTTATCCATCTCTCTACTACTTTTCCCATCTTGATTTTAGCCAATAAGTCTTTATTTACATTACTTATATTCGTAGAAGCACCATTTTGTGGATTTACATTGTATATCTCCACTGGCTGAGAAAGACTCATCATTGTTGCAATCAAACAATTATTGCCCACAAGAATACCTGTGTAGTCATGAGGACCATTTGTTATCTGTCTTATTTGCTTTGAGGCAAGTGTGAGTTGATATATCTCGTCTTTTGCTTGGTGATCAGAAATAAAATAAATGCTTTTGCTATCTGCGGCAAACCTTAAACCATTTGAGTTTTGGTCAAAGTCTTTTGAATAGTCTGTTATCTGCTTTGTTTGCATATCCATAACCATTAGTCTTTGTTTGTCTGCCTCATAGCCGTCTCTTTCCATGCTTTCCCAAGCTAAGAACTTGCCGTTAGGTGAGAAAACAGGGTTTTGGTCATAGCCCATCATACCCTCAGTGAGATTTGTAGTTGTCTTTGATGCTATATTGTATAAGTATAAGTCTGAGTTAGTGGAGAAAGCATAAGCTTTACCAGTCTTCTTTCTGCAAGTGTAAACTACACTTTTGCTGTCTGGTGAGAAAATGATTTGTTCCATTCCACCCCAAGGGCGCATTGGTGATTCGTATTCTGTATTTGCCAAAAGGTTTGTTTCATTTTTCAAGCTCTTGCCGTCAAAGTCTGCCACAAAAGGCTGTGGTACGTTATCAACCCAAGTATCCCAATGGCGATAAGCCAAATCATTATTTATTCTTCCAGTTGTCTTGTCAAGTCCTTCTTTCAAATAAGCAAACTTATCTTTCTTTGCAATGGCACGAACATAAAGAATTTTCGCTCCATCAGGAGAATAAGAAAATCCCTCTAAGTCTCCCTCTTTTATATTTGAGATTTGAGTGCGATTATCTCCGTCTAAATCCATTTCATATATTTGAACGGCTCCATTGCTGTCTGCAGAAAGAAAACCAATCTTGTCTCCCTTAGGATTGAAGATAGAGTTAAACTCATTATCTGCTGTTGTTGTCAGGCGTTTCATATCAGAGCCGTCTGTATTCATAATATAGATTTCAGAGTTTCCCTTATTCTGTTTTACATCATAGTACTTTACACAAAAGACTACTTTGTCTTTCTTTGGGCTTAGAGCCACATCGCTCACTCTTCCAAAAGCCCACAGAGCCTCTGGAGTCATAATGCCGTTTTTTACTTCAATGTCTTGCTTTCCTATCACGTCTTTGTCCCCCTCGTGCCTTCTGCAAGAGACAAATATCATTGCAAAAGCCACTGTTAATAAAATATACTTCCTTGCTTTCATATATGTTTTATGTGTTTTGTTTATTACGTATTTACATTGTCTTATATGCCAAAAAAAGTTTTCAAAGGTACAATATTTTTTCTTTTCTTGTTCAAAAAGCAAGCAAAAAAAGTAGCTATGTAATACTAAAGACTAAGGCACAAACAATACTAACATAATAAATATAATGCTCTCCACTCCATAAAACTAAGATTGAGCAAGGCAAAACAAAGCTTTAATTTTTTCTTTCTTTGTTTTGGTATGCGCAAACAGTCATTTAGCAAAGACAAGATGGCATGTTGTGGCTCTGAAACAGTCATTGCGAAAATTAAAACAAAGAAATAATCGCTCAAGATGGCATGTTGTCGCTTCTCTTTCTTTGTTATGCAAAACAAAAACTTGATTGCAATTTTCGCAATCAAAGAAAGGATTTGTGTTTATTAGAAAAGGGGTTTGCTTAGTAGTTAAATTCGCCCTCAGAGCTTTTGATTGTTACGTGTTTTCCTTCAGAAGCTTCGCAATGTCCTATAATCTGAGCATCAACTCCAAAGGATTGAGCAATGGAAATAACTTCTGCGGCTGTTTTTGGGTCAGTATATACTTCCATACGGTGTCCCATATTGAAAACTTTGTACATTTCTTGCCATGAAGTTTGACTCTGATGATGTATGAGTTTGAAAAGTGGTGGTATTGGAAAGAGGTTATCCTTGATTACATGAATATTATTGATGAAATTCAAGACCTTTGTTTGCGCTCCTCCAGAGCAATGAATTAAACCGTGGATATTAGGGCGGTGGGTCTCCAAAACCTTTTTAATTATTGGTGCATAAGTGCGTGTAGGTGAAAGAACCAAATGTCCGCAATCAACTCCCGGCACATCAGAAGGAGAAGTCAGCTCTTTGTTTCCACAATAGACAACATCTTTTGGCAGATTGGTGTCGTAACTCTCTGGATATTTCTCAGCTAAAGACTTGTTAAACACATCATGACGAGCACTTGTGAGTCCATTGCTGCCCATGCCTCCATTGTAAGCCTCTTCGTAATTTGCTTGTCCATAAGAAGCTAAACCAACAACTACATCTGTGGGTTTGATATTATCACATGAAATAATGTCTTTGCGTTTTGCACGAGCTGTAACAGTGCTATCCACAATGATTGTGCGCACTAAATCGCCCACATCTGCTGTTTCGCCTCCTGTGGTATAGATGCCAACGCCAAGGTCTCTCATTTTTTGGCAAAATTCTTCAGTGCCATTGATTATGGCAGAGATAACAGAGCCGGGAATAAGCTTTTTGTTTCTGCCAATAGTGGAAGAAAGCAATATATTATCAGTTATGCCCACACAAAGTAAGTCGTCTAAGTTCATTACAATGGCATCAATGGCTATACCTTTCCAAACGCTCATATCTCCAGTCTGACGCCAATACATGTAAGCCAAAGAAGACTTTGTACCTGCGCCATCGGCGTGCATAACCAAGCAATCTTCTTCATTATTTGAACAGTAGTCTTTTATTACTTTACAAAAAGCGTTTGGGAATAGTCCTTTGTCAATATTTTTAATAGCATTATGTACATCATCCTTTGAAGCACTTACGCCTCTTAAGTCATATTTTTGCTCATCCATTGTCTTTGAATCTTGTTTTGTTACTCTTTTAGCTGGCAAAGATATGAAATATTGTTGTATTTTTGCCTTCCAAAGACAAAGTTTTAATTATAAATGGAGCAAAGAAAGACATATATTGATTTACTCAGAGTAGTAGCCATATTTTTTGTGGTTGTGTTGCACATTGCGGCTGTAAACTTCAATGTGGTGGCTATAAACAGCTATGATTGGAGGGTTATGAATGTCTTTGACTCACTTTGCCGTTGGGCAGTGCCTTGTTTTGTGATGCTAAGTGGGATTTTCTTTTTGGATAATCAAAAACCCCTGCCATTCAAAAAGCTCTATGACAAATATGTGCTTAGAATTGTGTGTGCCTTTGTGCTTTTCTCTCTTTTTTATGCAATAGTCAATCCTTTGTTTTGGCATACGGGACAAGAAAAACCTTTTTTTCAAAGGCTAATAGCCGGATATTATCATTTGTGGTTTTTGTATATGATTTTGGGACTTTACATTCTGGCGCCAATTCTTAGAGCCATAACTGCCAGCAAAAGCATTACACAATACTTTCTTTTGCTTTTTGTTATTGTGACTTTGATTTTGCCCACACTAAAGCAAACTCCGCTTGGAGATACTTTGCAATACCCTCTTGAGAAAATCAATCTGTCTTTGCTTGGTGGATTTGCAGGTTATTGGATTTTGGGTTTTTGGATTGAAAAGTATTTTATAGGCTCACAAACTACCAAAACCATAATACATCTGATAGCAATAGCTGCATTAGTTTTTACTATATGGATTACAAACCATCTTTCTGTAAGACAAGGCAGGGCTGATAGCTATTGGTATGAATACCTTAGAGTCAATGTCGCCCTTATGGCTTGTGGAGTCTTTGTTTTGTTCAAAGACAAAATAGCCACTATTCATTTTTCTCAAAGAGCGCAAAAGATAATTGTCTTTTTGAGCCAAAATGCTTTTGGTGTCTATTTGGTACATCCTTTCTTTTTGGATTGTTGTCGCTACAATGGATTGAGCCCTTTGTCTTTTAACCCAGCGCTGTCAATTCCTGTGCTTTCAATAGCCATATTTGCTATCAGTTTATTTGTTTCTTGGCTTTTGAGACTTATACCTGTATTAAGAAAATATGTGCTTTAATCTCTAAAACAAGCAAAGCGCAATACTTATTTAGTGTTTTGAATTATTGAATCAGCAATTTTTTGTGCTGAAATACCATAATACTCTCTCAAATACTTCTGTGAGCCAACCACACAAGTAAAACAGTCTTGCAAACCCAAAGAGTGAAGTTGTGCCGTGCGCTCTGGCATCTGACAAATAACCTCTGAAACGGCTCCAAACAAGCCTCCGGTTACGTTTCCTTCTTCTAAAGTGAATATATGTTTGTGGCTTAGGGCTATTTGTTTGATTGTTTGTGTGTCAAGAGGCTTTACTGTTGGGAAAGTATAGTATGTTATTTGCTTGTCTTGGCTTTTGAGTATTTGAATAGCTTCCATTGCCTCGTCCATTATAGCTCCGCATGAGAAAAGTGCTATTTGGCTACCCTCAGTCTGCTTTATAGCAGAGCCAAAAGGCAAGTCTGTTATCTGAGAGTTGAATCTCTTCTCGCCACCTCTGCCAAGGCGTATGTATGTTGGCTTTTGTATGTAGTAAGTCTTTCTTGTTATGTATTCAGTCTCTGATAAATCACCTGGAGTGGCAACAATCATATTTGGCAAAGCTCGCATTATGGCAATATCTTCGGTTGCGTGATGAGTAAAGCCTGCAGGGCCATAAGCAAAACCTCCTCCCACACATATAATCTTTACATTGGCATTGTGATAACAAATATCATTGCGAATAAACTCCAAAGCCCTTAATGTAGGAAAGTTTGCTATTGAATAAATATAGGGTTTCTTGCCACTCAAAGCCAGTCCGGCTGCAAGGCCTAAAAGATTTTCCTCAGCAATACCTACATTTATGAATTGCTCTGGCAACTGTGTCCAGAAATCATTAAGAACATTATATCCCAAATCTCCTGTTAGTAAAATAATGTCTTTATCTTGCTTGGCTAAGTTAAATAACTCTTTTACAAATGTATTTCTCATTGTTTTCGGTCTTTATTTTGTGGGTTTAGAGTTTTGTAATTCTTCTATTGCTTTTTGGTATGTCTCCTCTTGAGGAGAGCGATAGTGCCATGCAATATTGTTTTCCATAAATGAAATACCTTTACCTTTAATTGTATTAGCAATTATGCACTTTGGTTTTTGATTTTCATTTGTAGTATTAAAGGCTTTTAACAACTCTTGATGGTTGTGTCCGTCTATTGAAAGGGTTTGCCAACCAAAAGAGTCAAATCGCTTGTCCAAAGGTTCAAGAGCAATAGTCTTCTCACACCATGTGAGGCTTTGCATTTTGTTATGGTCTACAATAAGAGTTAGGTTGTCTAATTTAAATTGATTTGCGAACATCACAGCTTCCCAAACGCTACCCTCATCACACTCTCCGTCGCCTATAATTACAAAAACACGGTATTGTTGTTTGTTCATTTTGCCAGCAAGTGCCATTCCGCATCCAACACTCAAGCCATGTCCCAAAGAACCTGTGGAAATCTCTACTCCATCTACTCCTCTGTGAGACACATGAGCTGAAAGTCGTGAACCATTTTGAGCATGAGTCATCAGTTCTTCCATTGGCATAAAGCCTTTTAAAGCCAAAGAAATATAAACTCCTGCTCCTGCATGGCCTTTGCTTAGTATTACTCTATCCCTTAGGGGTGAGGTGAAATTTTCTGGGCTTATATTTGCAACATTATTGTATAGCACTCCCAAAATATCTGCAATGGACATAATGGAAGCTATATGTGAGGTGTTGCCACGGTGAGTCATCTCAATGGCATAACGTCTTATGTTCCATGAAAACTCTTTACTGTTCATTATATTCAAATTCTAATCTTTTAATTCTTCAATTTATATGTCTTGCATCTTGCATAAGTGTGCATAAATGCCGTTTTTAGCTAACAACTCTTTGTGTGAGCCTTCTTCTTTTATCTCTCCATGTTCCAAAACCACTATTTTGTCAGCATTAACTATGGTTGAGAGTCTGTGAGCTATGATTATTGCTGTTTTTCCCTTAGTTATCTTTGCTATAGCTTGCTGAACTTGTCTCTCACTTGAAGTATCCAGGGCAGAAGTGGCCTCATCAAGAATGAGAACGTCAGCTTTCTTTAACACAGCTCTTGCTATGCTGAGTCTCTGACGCTGACCTCCGGAAAGTGAAGAACCTCTGTCGCCAATAATTGTATCATAGCCTTTGTCCAACTGCATTATGAATTCATCAGCATTGGCAATCTTGGCAGCCTCTTTTACCTCTTCCAGAGTGTATTTTGGATTGCAGAAAGTAATATTGTTTATTACGCTGTCATTAAACAGCACTGTTTGTTGAGTAACAATAGCTATGTGGTCTCTTATCTGACTTGCAAGAATGTTCTTCAAGGAAATATCATCAAAAAGCACATCTCCTTGCTGTGGAAGATAAAATTTAGGTATCAAATCTATTAGAGTACTCTTGCCAGAGCCAGAGGCTCCAACAATAGCTGTGGTTTTACCCTTTTCAAATAGTAGATTTATGTTTTTTAAGACCTCTTGCCCTTTCTCATAATAAAAAGATACATTGCGGTATGTTATTCCTTTTGTTAGCAAAGGGAAAGGTTTTGGATTTTCCGGCTCTTTTATTTGGTCAGTTATTGAAAGTATTTCCATAATACGGTCAATAGAGGCCTTGCCTTTTTTGATATTGAAAAATGATGTAGGAATATCTTTGGCTGGTTTTATTATCAGTGCGAACATTGCCAGATAAACTATGAACAAAGAAGCACTCATTTGTTGTGGAGTTTTCAAAACCCAACCAGCACCATATAGTAATATTGCCATAAGCATGACATTGCCACAAAATTCACTCACCGGAGAGGCTAAATCTACTCTTCTATATATGCTATTTCTCAAACGAGTGTAGGAAGCATTGAAAGCTGTAAAACGTTTGTTCATTATATCTATGGCAGCAAAAGATTTAATTATTCTAAGTCCTGAAATGGTTTGCTCTATTGTTGAGATGAGGTTAGCACCTTTTTGTTGCATGAAAACAGAATTGCGTCTTAGGGAATGAGAAATCATTGCTACAATCCATGAAACCAAAGGGAAAGCAATCAAAACACTCAAAGTGAGAGCATAATTGACATAAAGCAAGACAATAAAATAAAATATCACCGTAATTATTGCTGATACAAGAGAAATGAGTGAAGAAAGAACATTGTTATCATACTCAAGTACATCATTGCTAAGCCGAGAAATTAAATCGCCTTTTTTATGTTTGCCCATAAAAGAAAGGGGTAGAGAGAGGTATTTCTCAAATAGAGTATCACGAATATTTCTTACTATTTTATTACTAGCATAATAAATTACCCAAGAGGCAAGATAAGTGAAAACATCTTTGAAAAAGTAAATTACAAAAATCAATGAACCAAATATATACAAGGCTTTTTCTCTACCAAATGAAAGCACATAAGTATATACTTTATTTAGCACCTTATCAAGCAAAGAAGGATTTGTAATAGCACTTATTGTTTGAGAGGGAAACAAAACTCCAAGAAAATTTGATGCAGAAAGTATGGAGGCAATAGAAAATACTGTTGCCAGAATTGCCAAAAGCACATAGATAATTATAATAAAACTATAAGGTTTGGCAAAATGAAGTGTGAAATATTTTTTATTTATAGATGCCGACATAATTCATTGGAGTGATACTCTTCATTTGCTCCTTCACCTCTTGTGATACATCAAGAGTATCTATGAAATCCCATATAGTTTGTTGGTCTACCTTGTCTTTTCCTCTTGTTAGGGCTTTCAGAGTCTCATAAGGATTAGGATAACCAACACTTCTGAGAATTGTTTGCAAGGCTTCTGCTACCACTTCCCAATTTCTCTCTAAGTCAGCCTCTATTTTGTCTTGTCTGACAATGAGTTTATTTATTCCTTTGATTATTGAATGGAAAGCTATAATAGAATGAGCTAAAGGAACTCCTATATTTCTTGTTACAGTTGAGTCAGTCAAATCTCTTTGCAAACGAGAAATAGGCAGTTTGCGTGAAAGGAAATCAAATATTGCATTTGCAAGACCGAGATTGCCTTCTGCATTTTCAAAATCTATTGGATTAACTTTGTGAGGCATTGCTGAAGAGCCAACTTCTCCCTCTTTAATCTTTTGTTTGAAATATTCCATTGAGTTATATGACCAAATGTCTCGGCAGAAGTCTATAAGGATAGTGTTTATTCGCATTATGCAGTTGAAATAAGCAGCCATATTATCGTAATTTTCAATCTGAGTAGTGTATCTTTGACGTTTTAAACCCAAGTCCTCACAAAAAGAATTGGCAAAACTTATCCAATCAATTTGATCAAAGGCTACACTGTGGGCATTAAAGTTGCCTGTTGCACCACCAAACTTACAAGAAAACGGGATGAAAGCAAAATAAGACATTTGTTGTTTCAAACGATAAGCAAATACTTTTATCTCTTTTGAAAGCATTGTTGGTGAGGCTGGTTGTCCATGAGTGTGAGCAAGCATTGGAATATCATGCCACTGGATTACTTTTTCTTCCAACAAATCTACAACATTAGTCAGCAAAGGCAAGAAAACATTTTCATGGCACTCTTTCATCATTAGAGGTATAGCTGTGTTGTTGATGTCTTGTGAAGTTAAGCCAAAATGAATAAACTCTTTGTATTTTTCAAGATGCAGAGTATCAAAGCGTCGTTTGATGAAATACTCTACAGCTTTCACATCGTGATTGGTTGTCTTTTCAATACCTTTTATCTCGCTTGCATCTTCGTCATTAAATGTTTCATAGATTTCTCTTAGTCTTGCAAAATTTGATTTGTCAAAGTCTTTAAGCGCTTCTAAATTTAGAGAGCAAAGCGCTATAAAGTATTCTATTTCCACCCTTACTCTATATTGCATAAGAGCTCTTTCTGAAAAATAATTAGCTAATTGTTCTGTCTTTGAACGATAGCGACCGTCTATTGGGCTAATGGCTTCCAATGTATTCATAATTTTGTATTGCTTATAATTTACTGTTTAATAATTTACCTGAATCTATGAGTTGTTTTAATATTGGTGAATAAAGGCTTTTCTTTATGGCATCAATGTGTCTCTGTTTATGACAATCTGTGCCCACAAGCTCAACCATACCTTCATTTATTAGATATTCTGCTGCTTCCTTTTCTACTTGTCCATAATAACCACTAAGAGACATAATATTTATTTGAAAAAGAACTCCACGATCTTTGATTTCTTCATATTTGTCTTTGTTGTACATAAAGAAATAACGATAACGTTCTGGATGAGCCAAAACAAGATTAACTCCTGCACATTGCAAATTGAATAACCAATCAGAATAATTAGTAGGCTCTATGGAAATAGGGAATTCAAAGAGAAGATATTTCTTGTCTCCAAAAGTCTTTATTTCTCCTTTCTCAACTCTTGGACTTATATCGTCATCAAGCATAAATTCTCCTGCAACTTCCAAATCCATTTCAATACCTTCTTTGGCTATTTCTTGCTTTACGTATTCTAATTTTTCGTCTAAAACTCTCAATCCTTCAGGGAAAGAATAGTAAAGTACATGAGGAGTAATTATGGCTTTCTTATATCCCAATTCATTCAATTGTCTAAGCAAAGAAATGCTTTCATCTATACTCTGAACTCCATCATCAACTGCGGGAATTAAATGAGAATGCACATCAGTATGAATTATACTTAAATCTATGGGCGAGCTAAGCAGCTTTTCTTTATGTTTGAATAAATCGAACATTGTTTTGCTTGTTTGCTTTTAATAGTTTACCATTTTGTTTATTGTCTCCAAAGGGTTTGGACTTTTGAAAACACTGCTGCCTGCAACAAAAGCTTTGGCACCATAGTCTTTTAATTTGCCAATGTTGTGCAGATCTACTCCACCGTCAATTTCCAAAATACAATTAGGGTTCTTTCTTTGAATCATTTCAGCAAGTTGTTTGCACTTGTAGTAAGTGTTTTCAATGAAAGTTTGACCACCATAGCCAGGATTAACACTCATGAGCATGGCAATATCACAAAAAGGCACAGTGTCTTCTAAACAAGCAACAGATGTGTGAGGATTGATAACTACACCAGCTTTTGTACCAAAGGAACGTATCTCTTGCAAAGTGCGATTAAGGTTTGGAGAAGCCTCATAGTGCACACAAATTATATCTGCCCCTTTTTCAGCAAAACGCTTTATGTATTTCTCTGGCTCAACTATCATTAGATGGACATCAATTACCTTTTTAGAATACTTCTTCACTGCTTCCAAAACAGGGAACCCAAAAGAAATATTTGGAACAAATCGTCCGTCCATAACATCAAGGTGTATCCACTGAGCATTGCTTTGATTGATTAAATCAATGTCCTTTTTTAAGTTGCTGAAATCAGCTGACAATAAAGATGGACTAATTATCATATCACTTTATGTTTTGTTTTATCTATTTCTTCGCTTGTTTTTATCTTCGCTTCTTTTCTCTCTTGAAGATGCGTTTTTCCTATCACGTCTAATGGCTTTTGTCTCTTCTGTTTGATAGTCTCTGTTTCTACCTCTGCTGTGTTCTTCTGAGCCTCTGTCTCTACCAAAGCCTCTACCTCTGCCGTTTGGGGCTTTGCTTTGTGCAATTTCAACACTTACATTTCTTCCTCTTACCTTTGCGCCTTCAAAAGCTTCAATTACTTCATCAGCTTTGCTCTCTATGACTTCTACATAAGAGAAATTGTCAAGTATATCTATTCTTCCAATCTCAATATCTCTGTCGTGAGTAAAGTCATTTATCATTCCAATTATGCGTTGTGGCACAATTTTATCTTTTCTGCCAACATTAATGAATAGACGTGTAAATTTACCATTTTTGCCTTGTTTTGTTCCTTCTGCAAAAGTACTTCTGCGACCTTTGTTATCTTTAGCACCCTCTCTTTCTTCTTTTTTCTCATCAACGTTTAAGTCAATGGCTTTGCTGTAATACTCTAAAAAACGATTGAACTCAAGACTGACAAATTTCTTTATCAACTCTTCTTTATCCATCCAATCAAGTTTATGCATAATGTCTGGCAAGAAAGTCTCTATTTCTTTTGTATTGACATCAACATTTTCAACTTTGTTTATCAGATTGAAGAGTTGTTTTTTGCAAACTTCTTTTCCGGTTGGGATTTGAGCCTTTTCAAATTCTTTTTGCAACACCTTTTCAATGTTGCGTATCTTATATTTCTCACGTAAATTAATAATAGCAATGCTTATTCCTTGTTTGTCTGCTCGTCCTGTTCTTCCTGAACGATGAACATAAAGATCTGTTTCATCAGGAAGGTCATAATTGATTACATGAGTAAGATTTCTGACATCTAATCCTCTTGCTGCCACATCTGTTGCAACAAGCATTTGAATATTTTTCAAGCGAAAACGATTCATTACATGATCTCTTTGAGCTTGAGATAAGTCTCCATGCAAACTATCAGCATTGTAACCATCATGGATCAACATATCAGTCACTTCTTGTGTCTCTATTTTTGTGCGACAGAAGATGATGGCATATATATCTGGATAGTAATCAGCAATACGTTTGAGAGCCAAGTATCTGTCTTTGGCTTTCACTAAGTAATAGTAGTGTTTGACATTGTTAGAACCTTGATTGCGCTCACCTATCTGAATATGCTGAGCATTATGCATATAATTGCTTGCTATTTCCTCAACTTCTTTTGGCATTGTTGCAGAAAAAAGTAGTGTGTTTCTTTCTTGAGGAGTTTGAGACAAAATAGCATCTAAGTCATCTTTAAATCCCATATCCAACATCTCGTCAGCCTCATCAAGCACAACATATTTTATCTTTGAAATATCAACTTTCTTTCTGAGTAATAGGTCTTTCATTCTGCCAGGAGTAGCAATTATCATTTTTACTCCTTTTTTCAGTGCTCTTATTTGTACATCTATACTTGCTCCTCCATAGACTGGAAGAATTGTGCAACCATCTACATATTTTGAATAAGCAGTGCAATCCTTTGCTATTTGCATACATAGTTCTCTTGTTGGACAAAGAACCAATATTTCTGTGTCTTTGGTGCAACAATTCATTTTTTGTATAAGTGGAATACCAAAAGCTGCTGTCTTACCTGTACCTGTCTGTGCAAGAGCTACTAAATCTGTTTTTTCATTTAGTAATATTGGCAAAACTTTTTCTTGAACGGGCATTGCCTCTGAAAAGCCAAGATCTGTCAAGGCTTTAATAATTTGAGCGTCTATGCCCAATTCTTCAAATGTCATATTATTATAATTATGTTTAAACGTGCAAAGGTACGACTATTATTTGATTTTGAGTGTAATATTTCTTTGTTTTAGATTTTTAAAACAAAGAAAACGCACGTGCAAACGAAGAAAGAGAAAACGCAAACAAAGTTTCTGAAAATTACATTTTCAGTTCTTTGCCATCTTTTCCATAGTAATGCAAACCAGTGTTGCGAGCTTTGATTAGCTTACCTTCGTTTGAATAAACTTCTTCGCCGTCTGGTTGTCCATTTGATTTGAAGTATTGCCAAGAGTCTACTTGTTTGTCTTTGGAATAATTGCCTTTTATTCGTACAGAACCATTGTCATAATAAAGAACATATTCTCCCTCTTGCATTCCGTCTCTGTAATAGTTTTTAGAGTTGATATTTCCATTCTCAAAGTAAGATAAAGAAGGACCATTCAAGATATTGCCCTTCATTGCGCACTTAACTTGTGTTTTGAAAGAAGGAAAGAATTTATAGAGAGTTTCTTTCTTTTGTTGAATAACACGTATGGCAGCGGGGCAACCATCATAATAAAAAACTATTTCTGCAATGCTATCTTTGCTATCAACAAATTTATTTCCATCAGTTGAAAGAAGAGTCCATTTTTTACCGGCTTTGCTGTTGGTGAAATCACATTGAGCAAATTTTCTACCATTTTCATAATAGTACTTCCAAGTACCATTTTTTTCGGTATTAAGACATGAACCCTTGTAACGAATTTTGCCATTTTCGTAATACATTTGTTCGTATACTCTTGTTTTTACTCCATTATTTGTTTTAGTGTAATATACGAGTTTTGGATTGCCATTGCTGTAAGAAGATATGACTTCTCTTTCTCCTTTGCCACAAGAGATGGCAAAAAGTGCAATAATTGAAAGCGCAATAGTCTTTGATAATAAATGTTTTATGCTTAAGTATTTCATTTTTTTGATATAATTTTTCTACTTTTGGGCTGCAAAATTATGAAATATATCTTATATTTGCACCCTGATACAAACCAAAAATTATAAAAGTCATGGCTTATAAAATTGCAGAAGATGTATGTGCAGGTTGCCAAACTTGCATTGACGAATGTCCAAACGAGGCTATTTCATTTAATGGCACAGTTTGCGAAATTGATCCTGATAAATGTGTTGATTGTGGAACATGCGCTGATGCTTGTCCAGTTGAAGCAATTCACCCAGAATAATCATATTTTAGGATTGACGACAAAAAAAAGCTTCAAAACAATATTTTGAGGCTTTTTTTGTTTTCTTAATAACACAAATAATGAGTATATATTATGGATACTAATGAAATAGGAAAATTGATAGAAACCAAGAGTACCTTAAATTCTTTGGTTAGTGAAAACACCCATACAGCATTTTCTCTATTTAAACAAAAGGCTAATGAGTTAAATTCTTTTATGAATAAGAATTACCCTGAGGTTCATTGCAATTTTATGAATAAGGGAGATTTTGAATTTGAACTTTCTTTTGGTTCTGACACATTGGTTTTTCTTTTGCATACTAATGTTTTTGAGTTTTCAAGAATGCATGAGGTAATGAAGTTACCTTATGTAAAAGAAGATGAAAAACGTTCTTATTGTGGAATGATAAATATATATAATTTTTTGTCAGATTCTTTTGACTACCATAGAGATATGGATATGGGATATTTGATTGGCAGAATATTTATAAACAAAGAAAATCATTATTTCATAGAAGGCAAAAGAGAGGTTGGATTGCTTTACACTTCATTTCACAAAGCTATAATTAATCAAGAGAGTGTTGAAAATATAATTATTTCTTCTATGGAATATGCGACCAATTTTGATTTGCTTGTGCCACCATTTGATGAGGTAAAAATAGCAACAGTAGCTGAAATCGACTCTCAAAGCACTGCCAAAAAGCAAATCACAGCAAAACGTTTAGGCTTTAATTTCGAACAAGATAGAAATTAGAAGAGATATCGACAGACACTTTTTTAAGAGAAAATTTTGCTGGTAAATAAAAAGGTTGTATTTTTGCACTCTCAAATTTTTGAGTAAGCCCTGTTCGTCTAGCCTGGTTAGGACGCAAGATTTTCATTCTTGAAATCAGGAGTTCAAATCTCCTACAGGGTACAAAGGATAGTAGCGAAAAGGACAAGTAAAGTATAAGATGAAACTGACAAATTAATTTTTGATGCTATCAAAATAAAAAGAGAAAAGAGAATAAATAGAGTATGGCAAACAATAACAGTTCAAAGAAAAGAGTTCGCTCTTCAGAGAAAAGAAGAATAGCTAATCGTTATTACGCAAAAACAATGCGTAATGCTTTAAAGGATTTTCGTCAAACAGAGGATAAAGCTGTTGCAAATGAGAAATTACCTAAGTTAATTTCTACAATAGATAAATTAGCAAAGCGTTCTGTGATTCACAAGAATAAAGCAGCTAATTTGAAGAGTAAATGTATGAAAAAAGTCGCAAGTTTGTAATATATTTAATTGATATGCTTTGAGTCTTTCCTTTAATTAGGAGAGACTTTTTTTGTATATATAGGTTTATTATGCAGTTTATAGATACTCATTCACATCTTTACAGTGCAGAATTTGCACAAGACTTAGATTCTTGCGTGAAAAGGGCAAAAGAAAATGGAGTTACAAAAATTCTTCTTCCAAATATAGATGATGATTCTATAGAAGAAGTATTGAATCTTTGCAATAAGTATGACTGCTTTTATCCAATGATAGGTCTGCATCCAACAGAGCTAAAAGCTGATTACGAAAAACAACTTTCTAAAATAGAGAGTTATTTTGAGATAACAAAATTCTATGCTATTGGAGAAATTGGCTTGGATTACTATTGGGATAAGAGTAATATGGAAGCTCAAATTAAAGTGTTTGAACGCCAAATTCTATGGGCTATAAATCGTTCTTTACCATTGGTTTTGCATATTAGAAAAGCTGTTGATGAAGCAATAAAAATACTCAGAACCTTTCAAAAGCAAAAGGGAATAAAAACGTATAATGGAATTTTTCATTGCTTTTCTGGAGATGAAAGACAAGCAAAAGAAGCTATTGAAATGGGCTTTAAACTTGGTGTTGGAGGTGTGGTAACATTTAACAATGTAAAAATGGCTCAAATAGTTAATCAAACAGACCTTAGCAATATTGTTCTTGAAACAGATTGTCCATATCTGACACCTGTACCTTACAGAGGAAAAAGAAATGAAAGCGCATACATTCCTATAATTGCGCAAAAGGTAGCAGAACTAAAAAACATTACAATAGAAGAAGTTTCAACCATAACTACACTTACTGCTCAAAATGTTTTTGGCTTATAATCTCAAATATAGAATAAGCCGAATTTTTTCTTTGTTTTACACAAATTATTATTTGATTTGGTTAAGATGTTTATTGATTTGCGAAAGCATAGAATTTTTTCCCAATAAACGGAAATTACACAAAATACTTGTTGAAAAAGAAAATATATGTATATTTGCACACTACATAAAACCAATTATTGAATAATAATCATTATAGAAGAATAAAACATAACAACTGAAACGAGTATGAAGAAAATATTACAAATATTAATTTTTGCGCTGTGCTTGTCTTTTGGTATTAATGCTTTTGCATATTGCACACAAGAGCAAACAATAGGCTATGCACAAGATACTATTAGTGCAGATACAAATGGTGTAGAGGATTATAATACTGCACTATTTTGTGCTGATAAAGTAAAAGCAGCTGAGCATTTTGCAAAAGCAGCCCAAGCAGGTCATACAAAAGCACAATATAATTTAGCTGTTTGTTATCAAAAAGCATATGGTGTCAATCATTCTGCACAAGAGGCAGTAAAATGGTATCAAAAAGCTGCAGAAAAGGGCTTTGCAAAAGCACAGAATAATCTTGGGACATGTTATTTCAAAGGTGATGGAGTAGAAAAAGATTATCAAAAAGCTGCTTATTGGTATGGCAAGGCTGCTTCTCAAGGCAATGCTAAAGCACAAGATAATCTGCAAAAGTTAAAGAAATATGGATACGTAAAATAAGGAGAAACAAGCAATGAGAACAAGATTAGATTTGCTATTTTTTGTACTTTTATCTCTCTTGAGCATAAATACAAAAGCACAAGATTTGAATTATAGTTATGAGGGTAAAAAATTGTTTTACAACATTAGTTCTACTACTCAAAAAACACTTGTTGTAGTTAAACAAAAGGGAGAGAACTACCTTCTATTTAAAGATAAATTAGTTATTCCTTCAATTATTAAACACAGAGGAGTAACATATACAGTAACAGCTATTGATAATAATACATTTGCTAACTGTGGCAAATTAACCTCTGTAATTCTTCCTTCCACACTAATAAGTATTGGCTCTTATGCTTTTGAAAATTGCAAACATATAACTTCTATTTCTTTACCTAATAGTTTAATAAGTATTGGCAATCATTGCTTTGAAAATTGTACAGGATTAACAACTATGACATTTCCAAGCAAGTTGGCTGATATTGGAACGTATGCTTTTAGTGGTTGTATAGGATTGTCAAGCATAAAAGCATTATCTCTTACTCCTGCTAATATTGAAGATAAGGCATTCTATCAAATATATAAGAATACTCTTATTGAAGTGGATTGTGCTTGTGTAAGTGCATACAGAGTGGCTAAGGGTTGGAATCTCTTTATTAACATACAGTGTAAATTAGATACATTACTTTTGAATAGTGCAGAGAAAGGCGATGGTGAAGCTCAATTTAAATTAGGTTTGTATTATGAGAATGCAATGGGAGGTAAATCTGATTTAACTAAGGCAGTAAAATGGTATAACTCTGCAGCAGATAAGGGCAATGCAAAGGCTCAAAATAATTTGGGTACTATGTATTATGAGGGGAAGGGTGTTACTAAGGACATTTCTACAGCTTTATCACTATATGAAAAAGCGGCTAATCAGGGTTATTATAAAGCTCAAATGAATGCTGCTATGTGTTATAAAAATGCTGCTTTTGAACAGAAAAGTTATTTAAAAGCAGCTGATTGGTATAAAAAAGCAATTAAAAATGGGAATAGTCTTGCTAAAAATAAACTCAATGAATTATACGATAATGACTATATCCCAAAAGATGAGGCAACACTTATGACGGATGAGGCTATGGTAGCTACATTAGATGTTGTTGAAAGCAGGCATCAAGAGCAGGTAGGTCAAGCCAATAAAACCGTTACTAAAAAGGCAACTATTAAAAATAAATCTAAAAAAGCTAGTAAAACAAAGAAATAATACAAAACAAAGGATATAAATTACACATTGAGAATGAAAATATATGTATATTTGCACTCGATATTATAGATAATATAATTAATTTTGGAAAGGAAGCAGATTATGGCAAAGGAAGAACCAGTAAAGCGTTACTCTGATGAAGAATTAGCAGAGTTTAAGGTAATAATAGAAGAGAAATTATCTCAAGCAAGAAAAAATCTTGAGATGCTACAAGAGGCTTGTGCTAATGATGCAAATGATTTGAGTGATACTGCTCCCACATTTAAAATACTTGAAGAGGGAAGTAATGTAGGGTCAAAGGAAGACAACGCAAAAATGGCAATGCGTCAAGAAAGATTTATTAAGGATTTAGAGGCAGCATTGATAAGAATTAAAAATAAGACTTATGGTGTTTGTCGTATTACAGGAGAATTGATTCCTAAAGAAAGATTGTGTCTTGTACCTCATGCAACAACAACTGTTGCAGCCAAAGAGCAAGAAGCTCAAACAAAGAAGAAAGAAAATCTTCTTAGAATGAAAGGAATTAAAACTAATTAAATGCAAAAGGAACTGCGTAAAAGGATTACTTGGCCTTTAATTCTGATTATCGTTATTTTGGCAATAGACCAAATAATAAAGATATGGGTAAAGTTGCATTTATCTTTGGGTGACGAAATAGATTTAATAGGCTCTTGGTGTAAGATACATTTTATAGAAAATGAGGGCATGGCTTTTGGTATGGCTTTCGGTGGAGATATTGGAAAGTTTTGCCTAACTTTATTTCGTATTATTGCTTCTGTGATAATATTTTGGTATTTACTCAAAATGATAGAACAAAATGAAAGTAAAATTTCCATTTATAGTATGAGTCTTATTTTTGCTGGAGCAAGTGGAAATATATTTGATTCTCTTTTTTATGGACTTATTTTCTCTGCTTCTACACCATGGAATGTTGCAACTGCTTTTCAAGGAGGTTATGCACCTTTCTTTCATGGAAAGGTTGTAGATATGTTTTATTTTCCATTGATTGATACTAATTTTCCATTGTGGATGCCTTTTGTTGGAGGAGAGCATTTCTCATTCTTTAATGCCATATTTAATTTTGCAGATGCCTCAATATCCATAGGAGTTATTATGCTCATAATAGCTATGTCAATTAAGAATAGAAAAACGACTAAGCTATCAAAAAAACAAGATTAAAGTAAAATATCACTCTTTTATTGGAACAAATCAAAAAATAAGTTGTAATTTTGTCGCTTCGTTATTGTATTTTTACGACTAAAAAGATAGAAGAGATATGCTAATTGTAAATGCTATTTTAGTGTTAGTGATAACAGGTGTTTTCTTCGCTGTTATCCTTTATTTTGTAGCACAAAAATTTAAGGTTAATGAAGATCCTCGTATAGATCAGATTGTAGAAAAACTTCCTGGTGCAAACTGTGGTGGTTGTGGTAAAAGTGGTTGTAAGGCACTTGCTGAGGCAATTGTTAAGCAAGGTAATTTAGATGGATTACGGTGTCCAGTTGGAGGAGATCCTGTAATGGCACAAGTTGCTCAAATAATGGGAATGGAAGCTCAAAAAAGTGAGCCAAAAGTTGCTGTTGTACGTTGTGCTGGTAGCAAACAAAACACTAAACGAAAAGTTCATTATGAAGGACAGAGAGATTGTCTTGCCATAACAATGAATACTACTTCAGAAGGTGGTTGTCCTTTTTCTTGTGTTGGTGGAGGCTCATGTGAAAGAGCTTGTCAGTTTGATGCAATAAAGATTAATCCACAGACAGGTTTGCCAGAGGTTAATGATGATAAATGCGTTGCTTGTGGAGCATGCGTTAAGGCTTGTCCAAGAGGAGTTATTGAATTAAGAAATAAAGGTCTTAAAAATCGCAGAGTATTCGTTTCTTGTCGTAATCAACAAAAAGGAGCTATAGCAAAGAAAAATTGCGCTGTAGCTTGTATTGGTTGTGGTAAATGTTTGCAAGCTTGCCAATTTGAGGCTATCAAAGTAGAAAACAATCTTTCATATATAGACTTTGAGAAATGTAGAATGTGTCGCAAGTGTGTGGAGGCTTGTCCAACAGGTGCAATACTTGCAGTTAATTTCCCAACAAAAAAGGCACAATCAACAGAAGAATTAAAACAACCCATAGAAGCTAATAAGGAAGGAGAACAAAAGTAATGAAGACATTTGCTCATGGTGGAGTTCATCCACAAGAAAATAAATTAAGCAATAATTGTGTAACAGAAGTTTTCCCTTTACCAAAGAAAGCAGTAGTATTTGTTTCTCAACATTTGGGAGCGCCTGCAACTCTTGTGGTAGAAAAGGGTCAAAAAGTAAAAGTAGGACAACTTTTGGCAAAAGCAGAGGCTTTCATTTGTGCAAATACTCACTCACCATTTAGTGGTACAATTACAAAAATTGATATGGCACAAGATTTTATGGGTTACGACAGACCTGCTATATATATAGATGTTGAGGGAGATGAATGGAAAGAGAGTGTGGATACTTCTAGTACACTATTGAAAGATATAAAACTTGATGCTAAACAAATAGTAGATAAAATAAAAGAAATGGGTATTGTCGGCTTAGGTGGTGCAGCTTTTCCTACACATGTGAAGTATATGATACCTAATGATAAGAAAGTAGAATACCTTATCATTAATGCAGTGGAATGTGAGCCTTATTTGACTTCAGACTATCGTTTAATGAAAGAGAGTGCTGAGGAATGTTTTGTTGGTATTGAAATATTGAAAAAAGTTCTTGGATTAAAAAAAGCATACATAGGCATAGAGAATAACAAACTTGATGCCATAGCAGATATGCAAAAAATGGCACAAAACTATCCTGGCACAGAAATAGTGCCATTGAAAGTTAAGTATCCTCAAGGAGCAGAAAAACAACTTATATATGCTATTACAAAAAGAGAAGTCCCAAGTGGAAAACTTCCAATAGAGGTAGGTTGTGTTGTAAATAATATTGCAACAACTCAAGCTATATATAATGCTATTCAAAAGAATAAACCTTTGGTAGAGAATACTCTTACTTACACAGGGAAGAGCGTTAAGCCAGAGAATAGAAAGAATATATTATTTAGAGTAGGCACTTCAATGCAAGAAATTGTTGATTGGTGTGGAGGTTTGCCAGAAGATACAGGGAAACTTATTAGTGGTGGTCCAATGATGGGTAAGGCAATAACAAACCTTGCAGCTCCAACAACAAAGACTACTTCCTCAATTCTTGTGATGTCTAAGAGTGAATCCTCACGAAAAGAGCAAACAGCTTGTTTACGTTGTGGTAAATGTATTGAGGCTTGTCCTATGGGATTAGAGCCTTTGATGCTTTCACAACTTGCAGAGGGTGCTCAATGGGAAGATGCAGAAAAAGAATTAGCAATGGATTGCATAGAATGTGGTTGTTGTTTGTTTACTTGTCCTGCTGGAAGACCATTGCTTGATCTTATACGTATGGCAAAGAATCATATTGGAGCTATTCGCAGAGAAAGAGCTAAAAAATAAATGAGTAGGCATAAGATTATATTATTTATTGTATGTCTTTTTGGTTGCAGTTTTTTATCTGCTCAACCAAAGGGAATGCTTACTTATACAGATAAGATAAATGATTTTGTAATAGATTATCCAGATAATTGGGAATTGCAAGAGGGTGAAGAGGGAATAATAACAATATTTTCTCCTTATGATGACCAGACAGAATATTCAGAAGATGATGAAAATTCGACTGAAGAAAACAATTTGCAAGTGGAAGAGAAAATACAAATAACACCTTCTCGTTGGGATAATAGTTCATTGGAAGACTTTGCAAAGGATAATTTTTTGAATAATTCGTCTCAAGAAGGATTTAAAATAGAAAATCAAGGAACAGAAACTATTGCAGGTAAAGAGGCTTTATGGTATATTACTTCTTATGGAAATGAGGGAACTAATATTTCTTGTCTTTTTTATTTTGTGAAGATGTATAACAAAGTTATTTCTTTTGTAGCAATTGCAAGGAAGAATGATTTTGAAAGCAAGTTTAAACCAATTTATTTGAATATAATTCATTCAACGCGTTCATATATAGAATCAAAAAATAATAACAGATAATAAAAACACATTGTGATATGACATTACTGACTGTTTCAGGCTCACCACACGTTCAAAGCACGCAAACCACAAAGAAAATTATGTGGACTGTGGTTATTGCCCTTTTGCCGGCATTGCTGACAAGTATTTATTATTTTGGCATTGCTGCCTTAAATGTAACACTCGTTTCAGTGGCTTGTTGCCTTTTGTTTGAGTGGCTTATACAGAAATTTATGTTAAAAGGCTCATGCACTATTTCTGATGGCTCTGCTGTAATTACAGGTATGCTCTTGGCTTTTAACTTACCAGCAAATATTCCTTTGTGGATAGTGGCTATTGGAGCTTTAGTAGCTATTGGAGTGGCAAAAATGTCTTTTGGTGGTTTAGGAAAGAATATTTTTAACCCTGCATTGGTAGGACGTGTATTTCTTTTCTTATCATTCCCAACACAAGTGGCAATGAGCAAATGGCCAACACCACATCCTTTGTTTGGTGGTAGCACTTTGGCAGATGCTGTTTCAGGACCAACACCTTTGAATAAAGAATTTCTTGCTTCTGTTCTTGCAAAAGGACAAAACATTGATCTTTGGAATATGTTTGTAGGAGCTACTGGAGGTTCTATGGGAGAGGTTTGTGCCTTGGCAATAATCATTGGAGGTTTATATATGCTAATTAGAAAAGTGATTTCTTGGCATATACCAGTTGCTTTCATCGGTACAGCATTTATTTTTTCAGGAATTCTTTGGCTTTGTGACCCTACAAAATTTGTAAATCCTTGCTATCAAATCCTTGCAGGAGGTATGATGTTAGGAGCTATTTTTATGGCAACAGATATGGTAACCTCTCCTGTTACATGGAAAGGACAACTTATCTTTGGTGCTGGTTGTGGATTGCTGACAATAATTTTCCGTTGCTTCGGACCAATGCCAGAGGGAGTAAGTTTTGCAATACTTATTATGAACGCCGTAACACCTTTGATTGATAAGGGATTCAAACCACAGCGTTTTGGTCATTAAATCTAACAAATAAAAACATACACAAGAAATGGCAAAGTTAGAATCATCATTAAAGAATATGATAGTCTCATTAGGGGTTATCTCTTTGGTTGCTTCAGGTCTTTTGGGCGTTGTTCAAAAACTTACAGAAGCACCAATAGCAAAGGCACAGAAAGATAAACAAGAACAAGCCATAAAGGCAGTTCTACCAGATAAAACAGCTCAGATAGGCTCTCCTGATACCATAAGAGTTGAGGGTAAAGAAAATCCATACATAGTATTTCCTGCTACAAAAGACGGCAAATTGGTCGGAGCAGCTATTCAGACTTATTCAAAGAAAGGCTATGCAGGCTTGATTGAAGTAATGGTTGGTATGGACACAACAGGAGCTATATCTAACTATGAAATGATTACTACTGGAGAAACAGCAGGTTTGGGTTCTAAACTTGGATTCTGGTTCAAAACAAACAGAGGTAAACAAAGTGTTTTGGGAAAGAGTCCAAAGACAAGCAATTTTAAAGTTAGTAAAGACGGAGGAGATTTTGATGCAATCACTGCTTCAACAATATCTTCACGTGCTTTCATGGAAAGTATGAGAGATGCTTATACAGCTTTTGTTCAATATCAAAACAAGAAATAAAAACGGAGGACAATACAATGAATAAGTTAAGAATAATACTAAATGGAATGATTAACGAAAACCCTACTTTCGTGCTCTTGTTGGGTATGTGTGCAACTCTTGCCACAACAACATCTGCAATAAATGGTATGGGAATGGGACTATGTACTACTTTTGTTTTGATAATGTCAAATATGGCTATTTCTGCTATTAAAAATGTTGTACCAGACAAAGTACGTATACCTTGTTTCGTTGTTGTAATTGCAGCATTCGTTACTATACTTGAATTTTGTATGAAAGCTTATGTGCCAGATTTATATAAGAGTTTGGGAATTTTTATTCCTTTGATTGTTGTTAACTGTATAATTCTTGCACGTGCAGAGTCTTTTGCAAGTAAACATAATGTTATTGACTCAATGTGTGATGGTATTGGTATTGGTTTAGGTTTTACTCTTGCCCTTACAATGCTTGGATTAGTCAGAGAAATACTTGGTTCAGGTTCTTTCTTTGGATTTAAATTTATAGGTGATGCAGACGGAATGTTGCTTTTTGTTATGGCACCTGGAGCTTTTATAGTCTTAGGCTACTTAATAGCAATAGTAAATTCAATTCGTAAGAAATAAAACACATCATATAATAAAAAAGAAAATGATTTTGTTTTCATAGATATAAATGCTTTCAATGTATTGAGGGCATTTTTTTTGGTTCTTATTTAGAGTCTATGAAAATGAATCTTTGTTTTGAAGAATTATTTCTTTGTTTCAGTGCGCTATTTCTTTGTTTTAGGAAATTAAAACAAAGAAATATTTTCCTGATAAATAAGAATTTTAAAACAGTGTTTTGAATGGATATATTGTTTTATGAAAAACATTTTTTTATATCATAAGGCATTTTTCCTTGATATTTTTTGGTGGAATAGAAAACATTTTTTATCTTTGTGGCGTATGATAATCGTAAAATACTATAGTGTGAAAATGTTAATCACCGCTTTATCAGTAAGTTATTATGCAGATGCGAAATATAATGGCACATTAAAAGACATATTAAAAATTAAAGAGCAAGCCGAAAATCTCTAAGAGTAGGCATAATTAAATACAAAAAAAATAAGATGAAAAAGTATTTTTTAATTTTGGCAGCAGTTTGCACATTTGCATTTGCTGCATGTACTGACAAAGAAGATACTGCCAGCACAAATAATGTAAAGACTTTCGACGCAAAGAGTGTTCAGCCTTATACAGTAAAGACTGCACCAATACAAGAAGGTCAAGTAACAACTATTACAGTTGATGGTCAAGTAATTTGTAGTACAACTACACCTATGGAGTATGCTCTTCCTGCAGGAAAGACAGAACAAATATCTTATGCACCAGCAAGCAAAGATAATTCAACAGTAAATTTCTCTGCAACAGGATTATTATTATGTTTTGAGGATGTTCAATCTAATGGAGCTGTTAATGTAGTAACAGATAGTACACCAAGATTAGATGAACAAGGTAATGTAATGCATAATCAATATGGTGACACAATTTATAATTATACTCATTATGGAGCAGCTAAGTATGGTGATTTCAATGATTTAGTTTGCTATGTTAAAATAGTTAATCATACATCATCAGCTGATATCTACATTCAACCTATTGCATTAGGTTCTACTTTGCCAATAGATTTTTATATATATGATGGACAAACTGCAATTGCAAGTTATAACACTGTAAGAACAAGTTTGTTTAATGATAAAACTGGATTTATCAACACTACACATAGAACTTATGTCTATGGTGACAATCAACAATATTTAAATACAAACAACACAAATTATTGTAAACATATCCAACTGAATAATACTGTTAATTTAAATAATCTAACTTCTTGTATTTTTACACATATTTCTGCTTCCGGAAGTGTAGCAGCTCATACTGTTCAACATTATGCAGCTATGAATACAAGTGCTGTTTCTCTTTCAAGACTACAAGGAGGAAACGGATGGATTAGTGATAGCTATACAGGCGCACCTGTTGGTTTAGCGATTTCTGTTGCAGATGCTGCAACTTGTTTCCAATATCCTTTAGAGGGAGTACAGGCTGGCGGTGTACCTGGCAATGATATAAATAATTGCTACAATTTCTATGAATGGGTGATGTCCAAAGCAACATTTAATAATACACCTAAGGATAATACTAAAGTATTCTCAGCAGTTAGACTTTTTGTCAATACAAATATTGAGAATTTATTTTCTTCAACTAAAGCTATTGTAAGAAGATAATTTTTAGTAAGAGAATACATTAAAAAGGAGTCACTTTTGAAAAAAAAGTGACTCCTTTTTTGTTATATGAAATTTATAGGTATAAAGGACAGAATTTAGGCTAAAAACGTTGTAATAAATTAAAAGCTATATCTTTGCAAGAAAAATAGAGAATAAGACAAAAAATGCGAAAAATGTGGTTCAAAACACATAAAAAAGAATGGGAAAGTAGGAGGAAAATGTCTTGATTGTGGCAAACAGTTTTTAGAGCTAAAAGGGATAGATGTATAGAGTTTGGGAAACAGACAATAAAACAGTTAGCAGAAAGATATCAAGTAAGTAGTAGAACAATACATAGGAAGTTAGGGCCAAAAATAATAATCTCAAGAGATAAGGAAGTAATAGTTTTTATGGATACTTTGGTGTTGTAGTTATAAAAGATAGTAAAACAAAGAAAGTAATATGGCATAAGTATGTAAATAGAAGAGAGAAATTCTCAGATTATAGAGAAGGAATAGAGTGGTTAGAGGGGAATGGCTTTAAGATAGAGGGAATAGTATGCGATGGATTGAGAGGAATCTTTAAGGAATTCAAAAGATATAAGATACAGATTTGTCAGTTTCATCAAGTACAGATAATAAGGAAATACTTAATACAGAAGATAGAGATAGAAACATCAAAGGAGTTAAAGGAGATAACAAGACAATTAACCATAATAGATAAAGAGAGCGCTATAGGTTAGTATACAGAATGCAGAGAAGTTTATAAAAGAGAGAAGAATAGATAAGGTAAAAAGAAAGAAAGTGTATATATAAGAGATTGTGGAGAGCTTTATTAAGGATAGGTATACCAAATAAGAATAATGAATTAGAAGGTAAGTTTACAACTTAAAACCAAACTCAGAAATCATAATGTATTATCAAAGGGACACAAAAATATTTATAGATATGTATTCATTTAAGTAAGTGCCAATGTTGAGACAATAAAATAGTAACGACGTATTATAATACTGTATCTTATATAGATTTCAGCCTTCTTTTGCGGCTTTAATCCGCATTGCTTTCCGCAATGAACGTGCTATTGCGTATTGTTGTTTTAGTAATTTAGTTTGGGTGTCATTAGCCACTTTCAATTTTGAAAGTTCTGAGAAATCTTTTATATCCAATACTGATAGTTCCTTTAAGAATAGAAGAGCGCAGGCTTTTGCATCTGAAAGGGCTTGGTGATGTTCAAGACTTATTCCCTCTTGCTTACATAAGAAATCTAATGAAGCCTTGGCATTCTTTGGCCAAACATAACGAGCCAATTTGCAAGAGCAATATGCGGTAAATTCAGGTTTTTCTATATGATAATGTTCTAAGGCATGCAATAATACTTTGACATCAAAATCTGAATTATGAGCCACTAATATTTGTCCTTCAATAAAAGGTTTTATCTCTTTCCAAAGACAATTAAACGTTGGTTTATTTTTAACGTCTTTTTTGCTTATACCGTGAATTTTGCGAGCATAATAATGAAAATATGGATAACATGAAGGCTTAATAAGCCACTGTTTTTCCAATACTACTTGAGAATCTTTGATAACTGCCAACCCTAGCGAACAAGGATGAATAGAGTCGGCAGTCTCAAAGTCTATTGCTGTGAAATCAAACATTTTTATTTTTTATAGTTATCTTTACCCTCCTGTAAGAACTTAATAAAGTTGTTTATATCTCTATCATAAGGATGAGGTTTTGAAACTAAAACTTTTCCATCAGGAGACATAATAACATATAAAGGTTGAGCAGCATTATTGAAGTTTTCTATTTCGTAGTTATGGTTTTTCTTGCCAAGGGTTTTGATAACTGTACCGTCTTTTGCTTTAACCCATTCATTTTCTGGTAGAACTATTGTGTTAACGTCAGCGTATAAGCCAACCATGACAAAGTCTTCGTTAAGCATTTTTTTAACTTGTTTATCTGTCCAAACATAGTATTCCATTTCTCTACAATTTGCGCAAGTCTTGCCGGTGAAGTCAATGAATATTGGCTTACCTACTTTCTTTGCATAAGCTTTTGCTTCTTCAAGGTCAAAAAATCCATTAAATCCTGTTGGGAAATGAAGTTGATTAGCATATTTGCGGTTTGCAGGCAAATCATTTACAGCACTAGAGCCAGCATTCTCTACAATCAATTTTTCTATATTAAAGTCCTGTGTTGTCATTGGTGGCAAATAACCAGATATTGCTTTCAATGGAGCTCCCCAAAGACCGGGAACCATATAGACAACAAAAGAGAAAGTTATGATTGCAAGGAAAAGACGCCCAACACCAATGTGAGCAAGATCGTTATCTCCTTTAAATTTGAGTTTCCCTAACAGATAAAATCCCAATAGTGAGAAAGTAACTATCCATAAAGCTAAGTAAGTCTCACGGTCAAGTATTCTCCAATCAGCAGATAGGTCTGCCATCATCAAGAACTTTAAACCTAAAGCTATTTCTAAGAAACCAAAAACAATCTTCACTGTGTTTAGCCAATTGCCTGAGTGCATTTTTGAAATCACTTGTGGAAACATTGCAAGCAATGTGAAAGGCAAAGCAAAACCTATTGCAAAGCCAAGCATAGATATAAAGAATACTATACTATTTGCACTACCAGAGGCTATTTCCATCAAAGCTGCTCCAAGTATAGGACCGGTGCAAGAGAATGAAACTAAAACAGTAGTTAATGCAATAAAGAAAGCACCAATGTATCCGCCTTTATCTGCTCCTTTGTCGCTTTTGTTAATCCAAGAAGAAGGCAAAGTGATTTCAAATAATCCGAAGAAAGAGAAAGCAAAAGCCATAAAGATAAGGAAGAAAAGAAGATTTGGTATCCAGTGTGTTGATATTACATACATAGCATCTTTACCCAAGATGAGTGTAAGAGCCAATCCTAAAACTGCAAAAATGAAAATGATTGAAAAACCAAAGAAGTAAGCCTCTCTTAAACCTTTCTTTTTAGTTTTATTGCCTTTCATAAAGAAAGAAATAGTCATTGGAATCATTGGGAAAACACAAGGAGTGATAAGTGTTAGCAATCCTGCACCCAAAGATATGAAAAAGATAACCCATATAGATTTTCCTTTGCCTTCAATGTCTGTTGTGGCAGTCATTGAAGCACCTTGTGTGGGTGAAGCTTGGCTAATGGTTTTTGTTGCTGAGGCTGTTGTTGCAGGCTCAGGGTCTGTGTCTGCTGTATCTTTAAGTTGTGAGGCTTTTGGATTGCCTTTCACATCAAAAGAATATGGCACATCTTGTGGTGGAATGCAACTACCTTTTTCACATAATTGAAAATTAACAGAGCCTTTGACTTTAAAGTCTTTTTCGCTCTTTACTTTTATTTTTTGATGAAATCCAGCACTAACTTCAAAAGAACGAGTTGTGTCTTTAGCATATTTGTCATATTCTGCCTTTGAGCGTGGCTCTTTTACACCTCCCATACGAGAATATTCTTTGCTTTTTGTGAAAGAGAAAGCTATTGGCAACTCTGTACCTTTGGTGTATTGTGAATAAATATGCCAACCTTGAGGAAGTTTGACATTTAATTGTAAATCATATACAGAGTCATTTATCTTCTTAGAAGAGAATGACCATTTTGCTTGTGAAAAAGCACTAAAAGAAAATAGGGTTATAAACCCCAATAGTAACGTAAATTTTAATCTTGTTGTTTTCATATAATATTTATTACATCATTATCTCTTTATCCAAGAGGCAGGGTTTAGTTTGTTATTACCCTTCCATATTTGAAAATTTATTTCACTAACGCCATCGGAATTAACCATTGCTGAACCAATGCGTTGTTTTGTACTTACTTTTTGTCCATTGCTTACATTGACAGAACCTAAATTAGTATAAACTGTCAAGTATTCACCATGACGTAGAATAACTATCTTGCCTCCGTTTGGACCACTGAATATTTTGGAAACCACTCCACTGAAAACAGCTCTAACGCTGCCACCTCTTGAGGTGCGGATATCAATACCGTTGTTCTCAATCATAATTCCCTTTATTTCTGGGTGAGAATGTGTTCCAAAACTGCTTGTTATGGCTCCGCTCTCACAAGGCCAAGGCAAATGTCCTTGGTTAGCAGCAAAACTATTAGAGAGTTGTTCCTCTTCTGGTGTTGCAGAAAGCAAATAAGTCTTTTGTGTTTGTGCTGGCTTTTCTTCTTCTGTTTTTTCTTTTTTATTAGTAGTCTGTTTTGGTTTTGTAGCTAAAGCTATTTGTTTTTTCTTTTGAGCTTGTCTTTTTGCAGCTATTTGAGTTTGTTTCCTTACTTCGGCAGCTATTGCTGCATTGATTTGATTTTGCAACTTACGTCTTAGGGCTTGCTTAGCGCGTATTTGACTTGTGAGTTGTTTCTCTTTCACTTGCAATTGGCTCAGTGCTTGTTGCTTTTGTTGTTGTTCCTCAGTTAAAGATTGTTTGTTTGTTTGTTCTTGTTGCAACAAAGAGGCTTGATTTTGTTTTTTAAGGGATAGTTCACCTGTGCGCTTTTCTAATTCAGATGATTTGTTCCTTATATTCTTGAGCATATTCTTTTGCATATCGCCATATTGCTTGAAGAATACATAACGACGGTAAGCTTCATTGTAATTCTTTGCCGAGAAAATAAATAGCAATTTGTCTGTTGCTGTTCTGTTTCTTTGTGCATAGCGTAGCATTTTTGAATAAGAAGCTTTTAAGGAAGATATTTCACCACCCAAAGAGTTAATTGATTGTTGAGTGGATACTATTTCACCATTTAAAAGGTTCATTTGGTTAGTTATGTTGCTAATTAGAGTTTCACGTTTAGCAATTTTCTTTTTGAGAATTTGAAGTTCAGAAGCTGACATTCTTCTGGTGTTCTTTGTCTCATTGAGAATAGCATTGATGGAGGCTATTTCTTTTTCTATTTTTGCTTTTTGATTCTCTAATTCCTTGCGTGACTGGGCATGCACACTGCCTATGCAAATCAGAAACAAGCATAATATAGCCAAAGGGTTAATCCATATCTTTGTAAGAGTATTTCTATTTTTTAGCATTGAAATTAGTGTAATTTTTAAGAGGCAAAAATACAAATAATATCCCAATTTGCAATAGCAAAAGCAAGTTATATTTTACCAAACAAAGAAACAAAAAAATAGAACAAAGTTTCAGCGTATGCTTTCTTTGTTTTGTGAAACTAAAACAAAGAAACAGAAAACCATAATATCTATCTACTTATCAAAGGATTGAGGTAATACTGTCTCTACTGTGATTCGTTTACTATTTTGAGGTTCTAAGAAAGTTTGTTTTGTTAGATACAAATACATTTTTTCACTTATAGTGTCGTGATTGCCAAAACGTCTATCCCCAACAATAGGATTGCCAATTTGATTGAGCATAAAGCAAATATAGAGTGAAGAAATATCGCTTGATTTTATGATTATATGAGTATAAGAATCCATTTGAGCTACGGTTTCGTAAGAAAAGAAATATTTGATTGCTCCTTCTTGCTCACTTTTGTGAGAATGCAGGTAATTATTTTCGTCTTTTGAAATCCACATATTTACCTTTTGGCGAGCAAATTTTGGTTTTCCTTCAACAATGGCGTGATACTCTTTTGTACTTTTTGATATGTCTGAGCGCATTTGTACTTGTGCTCTTTTGTTTTTTGCAAATAGGCATATTCCTGCCTCACCTTGCAACATATTTTCAACAATGAATATATCTGTATTTTTGCCCCATTTGCGTCTGAGATAACTCTTGGTGAGTGCAAAAATACTTTTTTCTTTCTCATTAGGCAAAGCATCTATTCTGTGACCAGAAGCCTTTAAGACGGCAACGAAATCAATGTCGTCCATCAAAACTGGTATAAAGGTTTTCTCTCTTGCAAGGCGTGGAGAACCAACATATTTGGAGTATTCGACTTTCTCTCCTTTGCAAATAATTATTTCAGGAGATTTTATTACAGCTCCTTTTTTTGTTATGCAACCATAGAGAATTAACTTTTTGGCCTTGCTTGTGCTTATCTGAGGGAAAGTTTCTTCTACTAACTTAAGTAGTGATATATTGTCATTTGCGGTGATTGTCATCAATATTTTTGCTTTTAAAGTTGCAAAAGTACGGTTTTTATTCTAATTTCGCAGTTTGTTTCTAAGAATAATATTATGTCAATTTCAATAAACAATCTCACTAAAATATATGGTGAGCAAAAGGCTTTAGATAATGTTTCTTTGCAAATAGGTAAGGGCGAAATTGTTGGTTTGCTTGGTCCAAATGGTGCAGGGAAAAGCACTATGATGAAAATAATTACTTGTTTCATTCCTCCAACAGAAGGGAGTGTAAATGTGTGTGGATACGATATTTTTGATTCTCCAATGGAGGTAAGAAAGTCCATAGGATATTTACCAGAGCAAAATCCTTTGTACTTAGATATGTATGTGAGGGAATTTTTATATTTCATTGCTGGAATTCATCGTTTGGGCAAACAAAAGAAAGAAAGAGTGGAGTCAATGATAGAGTTAACAGGTTTGACTAAAGAAGTCAATAAAAAGATTGGAGCTCTATCAAAGGGTTATCGTCAAAGAGTTGGTATTGCTCAAGCAATGATTCATTCTCCAGAGGTTTTAATCCTTGATGAACCAACAACAGGATTAGACCCTAACCAATTAGTGGAGATAAGAGAGCTAATAAAAAACGTGGGTAAAGACAAGACTGTTTTGCTTTCAACACATATTATGCAAGAAGTGGAAGCTGTTTGTGGTAGAGTTGTAATAATCAACAACGGAAAACTTGTTGCAGATGACAAAACAGAACATCTTGCGCAGGGAGGTTCTCTTGAGACAATGTTTCGCAAGATAACGGCAAACATATAAAATTTATGAAGCAACAGTTTACTAAAATACTATTGCTATTATTCTTCTTTACACCGCTGGCACTTTTTTCTCAGCAAGCGGCGCAGAGTCAGTATTCTTTTATTAACTACAAGGAAAACAATTTCCAATTTTTTCGTAGTGCAAAAGAGTTTTTTTCGCCATTGTTTGAAAAACTAAGACAAACCATAGCTTTTGATAATACTCAGGTAAGAGTTTTGCACATTGGACAAGGTACACCAGACCAAGAGGTTTTTTTGCGAACAGCTTATGACAATATTGCTCAAATGATGCAAGGGGCACAAAGTAAGCGCGGAGCCTTTTGGCAAGAAGTCTATTTGGTTAAATCATATGAGGAAAAAGAAATAACGCTTAATTCTTCTGAGAGCACTCAGGCAGGGGGTTTCAATCGATTTAGGGTTTATCATAGTGAGTTAAAAGACAATATGGATTTGATAATTGAGGATTTGAAATTCTATTGTCAAAGCACTTATTTCAAAGATAGGGGCTACACTCTTTTTGAGACAAAAGAACCTTTGAAAAACATAAAACTCAAAGTAGTAAATAATTCTTTGGACAACTTATTCATTTATGGTTTTTACATTGAAGACAACAACACAGAGTTTTTATATGATTTAATATCGAGGGCTAATTTTTCTGTTTCCCAATACGCTTTGGATAATCAGTTGTTTACACAGCTGAAAAATACTGATGTAGATTTGATTGTGCTGTCTTTGGGAGAATATGAAGCCTCTTTGGCTTTGTATGACAGAGATAGTTTTATAGATAACATGAATAAGTTTATTGCTTGCCTGCGTACAGCCAAACCAAAAATCCCAATAGTAATCACAACCCCAACAGATTCATATTATCATAACAAAGTGAATGAAAATATTGACTACATGTCACAGGACTTGCTCAGCATTGCAAAGGCTAATAATTGTGCTCTTTGGGACTTTTACAATGTTATGGGAGGCAAAGGAAGCTCAAAAAACTGGTATAAAAAAGGTTTAATGGACAATAGAAAAACCACAATGACTCAACAGGGTTATGTTGTGAGTGCAAACCTTTACTTTGACGCCTTTTGGGGTGCCTTTGAACAATATTTAAATCAAAGGAAACAAGAGGTAAAACCAAGAAAATAAAGCTTAAAGGTTTCCCTATCTCAAATAATAGTCTTACCTTTGCATTTTATTATTGTACTTTGGTAATAAGCAGAAAAATTATTAACAATATAAAAACAAAACAATTAAAATGGTACACGTAGCAATAAATGGATTTGGTCGTATTGGCAGAATCTCTTTCAGAAACATACAACGCAAAACAAACGTAGAAGTTGTAGCAATTAACGACTTGACAGATGCAGCAACTCTTGCTCACCTATTAAAATATGATTCTGTTCATGGAAGATTTGACGGAGAGGTAAAAGCAGATGGTCAATACTTGGTTGTTAATGGCAAAAGAATTAGAGTTTATTCTGAAAAAGATCCTGAGAATTTACCTTGGGGCGAATTGGGAGTTGATATAGTTATTGAATCAACAGGACACTTCAAAGAAAAATCTCTTATGTCTAAGCATATTAAAGCAGGAGCTAAAAAAGTTATTCTTACAGTTCCAGCTGCAAAGGCAGAAGATGTTGATGCAACAATAGTATTAGGAGTAAATGATGACAAACTTACAAAGGAAATGACTTGCGTTTCCAATGCTTCATGCACAACAAACTGCTTGGCTCCTATTGCAAAGGTTTTGAATGATAGCTTTGGTATTAAGAGAGGTTATATGACAACAGTTCACTCTTACACAAATGACCAAAGAATTCTTGACTTGCCTCATAGCGACCTTCGTCGTGCAAGAGCAGCAGCAGTATCTATTATCCCTACATCAACAGGTGCAGCAAAGGCAGTAGGTTTAGTTCTTCCTGACTTAAAGGGGAAATTAGACGGACTTTCAATGCGTGTTCCTACTTCTGACGGTTCTGTTGTTGACTTAGTAGCAGAATTGAATAAGAATGTAACAATAGAGGAAGTAAATGCAGCAATGAAAAAAGCAGCAGAAGGCTCAATGAAGGGAGTTTTGGAATACACAGAAGACCCAATTGTTAGCTGCGACATCATTGGTAACACCCATTCTTCAATCTTTGATGCAAAATTAACAATGGTTATGAATGGCAATATGGTTAAAGTTGTATCTTGGTATGACAATGAATCTGGTTATTCAAATCGTGTTTGCGATTTAGCAGAGAAAATGGCAAAATTAATTTAATGTAAGAGTTGCAGAGAAATTAGCAACGATAAAAAAGAAAACACCATAGTAATTGAAGGATAGTCTGAAATATGACTATCCTTTTTTCTTTTAATGGAATTTCAATTGGAAGTGGTTTATGGCATAGCAAAGCTTTCATATGTTATAAAAAGGAATAGTGTGGCTGAAGAGTCTATTTGTTTTAGTAAGAGCAAATCAAACGAACAATTCTCTAGCTATTGTGTCTTGTAAGTGCCAACCTTTTATGGTGGGGGTATAAGTTTTATTTGCACTGTCAAAATCTAAAAGTCCTTGCTTACTTAAAGAAAGTATGTTTTTTGTAAAATCAAGGAAAAAAGTGGGATACTTCTCTTTGACCACCTTTGTGGAAAAGCCTTTTGCCAAACGAGAGTGTGTAAGCACATACTCATTATAATGGTCTTTTGTTTCCAAAGTTTCTTTTGAGAATGAGCAATCGTTGTTTTCTATTGATTTGATATATAAGTCTATGTCTGAAAAATTCCACCACCTATTTGTGCCATTAAAGCTGTGGGCACTAGCTCCCAAACCAATATAAGGCACTCCAGCCCAATAAGCAGAGTTGTGTTGTGAGCAAAAGCCTTTGCGAGCATAATTGGAAGTCTCATAATGAGCAAAGCCATTGGCTTGCAGAAAATCCATGGTGTAATCAAATTGTGTAAGTTGTTCTTCCTCTGTTGCAAGGGTGCAAAGACCTTTTGAAACCATTGTTTGGAGCATAGTTCCTTGCTCAAGGGTTAGGCAATAAGCAGAAATATGTTGTGGGTTTAGCTCAATGGCTTTTTGCAAGTTTTGTTTCCAATCATCAAGACTCATAGAGGGCAAAGCAAAAATTAAATCAAGACTTATGTTTCTAAATCCCACTTCTTGAGATGTGAGTATGGCTTCTTGGGCTTGCAGAGACGAATGTCTGCGGTTGAGTAGTTTTAGGTCTTTGTCGTTAAAAGATTGAACACCTATGCTCAAACGATTTATGGGGGTTTGAGTGACAAGAAAGTGAAGATAGTCTTTTGTGAGTTGTTCTGGATTAGCTTCAAGGGTTACTTCCATATTGTTACTAAAAAGAGTTTTATTTTTAAGTAGTGAGTCGAAAAGATAAAACAGCTCTTCCTCAGAGAGCAAAGAAGGGGTACCTCCACCAATGTAAATAGTCTTTATAGGTTGAGTAAGCAAGTGTTTTTGTTTCTCAAATTCTTTTATAACAGCATGCAAATAGGCTTTCAATTTGTCTTTCTGCCCAACAGTGGAATAAAAATCGCAATATATGCATCTGTGAGCGCAAAAAGGGATATGAATATATAAAGAAGCCATGTATTTAAAGGTCTTTCTTGTGGAATGTTATGCGAAAAGTTGTACCTTTGCCAAGAGAACTTTGTTTGACAAATATCTTTCCGCCGTGGTATTGCTCTATTATTCTTTTGGCCAAAGAGAGTCCAAGTCCCCAACCACGCTTTTTTGTGCTGTAACCGGGCAGAAATATCTTTTTGAATGAGTTTTTTGGTATGCCTTTGCCAGTGTCAGAGATGTCAAGGTATATTCGTTTTGTTTCGTCAATCAATTCTATCTTAAATTCTCCAATACCGCTCATGGCATCAAGAGCATTCTTGCACAGGTTTTCTAATACCCATTCAAATAGTGGAGCATTGAGTGGTAAAATAATTGTTTTGTCTTGTGGAAGAATAAGAGAGAATTGCACTTTCTTTGAACTGCGAGTACGCAAATATGAAACCACATTATTTATTATAGGTATAAGGTCTTGCTTTGTCAGTTCTGGGTTTGAGCCTATTTTAGAAAAACGTTGTGTTATGGTTTCCAAGCGATGAATATCTTTGGTTATCTCCTCACAAGTGGAAGAATTTTCAGGATTTAAATTTAAGTATTCTACCCAAGCCATAAGAGAGGAAATAGGTGTGCCAAGTTGATGCGCTGTTTCTTTGCTTAGTCCTGCCCATACAGAGTTTTGTTGGCTTTTCTTCACAGTGATGATGAACTGGTATGCAATAAAGACAATTGCTATTAGAATAATGATAAAAAAAATAGGGTAGTATTGCAGGGCTTTGAGTGTAGGGCTTTTCTCATAGAATATTAAAGCGTTTTGCTTGTTTGGCAGAACAATAGAAATCGGAGTATTGCTGTTTTGCATATTGTGTATGGTGTTTGCCAAATTTGATGGATAGAGTTTGCTTTTGGCAATGTTACCAGAGGCAATTACATGTTTCTTTGTGGAATCTGTGATAACAACAGGTACAGAGACATAGTTGTCAGTTACCTCTTTCATAAAAGAGTTAGTTAAGTCAGTAAGCATATTGTAAAGGTCTTTATACACCTTGCTTTCTGTGTAGTAAAGTCTGAAATGCATACCATAGACTTCGTATTTCAATGGAGGATTGTGAGTAAATTCTTTGTAAAGATCTCCTTGTAGCACTTTGTAATTTGGTGGCAGTTGCACATTTTGCCAGAGGCTTATATTGTTTTTGTCATCTGTGATAATTAAAGGAATAGTTTTGTTGTCTGCAATCAGGTGATAGTAGAAATTTAATTCATTGTCCAAAGGTGCGCTTAACAAAATTGAGTGTGCTTTTATGAATTGATTCACACGTAATTTTTCTTCTTCATTGAATTGTTTGAAGAAGCTCTCTGTGTGTTCTACAAGTGAGGCTTTGCGTGCTATGGCATTAGCCCAAAGTTCTATTTTGCGTTTTTCGTCTTGACGCAGTTGAACCACTATATTGTTTATCATATACAAAAAGTAGCCAATCAGCGAAAAGGCAATGGCAAATAAAGCCCATTTTAGTTTAGTATTTTGTTCAAATATCTTCATAATAATGAGGCAAAAGTAATGCTTTTTCCTTAAAAATTATGCAATAAATTTTGGCAGGTGGAATTTAAGTTGTAATTTTACCCTCTCAATAAACTTGCTTTTTAGCCGAAATATTATATATACATATAAATAATGAATAAGAATTTCACAGGAACGGGAGTTGCTCTTGTTACTCCTTTTCACAAGGAAGAAGATGTTGATTTCACCGCATTGGGCAACATAATTGAAAATATTATTAGTAGTGGAGTTGATTACATTGTTTGTCTTGGCACCACATCAGAGGCTGCCACAATGAATTCTCAAGAAAGAAGAGCTGTTTTAGACTACACTATTGAGGTTACAAGCAACAGAGTGCCTATTGTTTTGGGATTGGGGGGTAATAACACAAGAGAATTGATGGACAAGATAAATCACACAGATTTTTCAGGTGTGAGTGCCCTGTTAAGTGTTGCTCCATACTATAATAAGCCTAATCAAAGGGGCATATATGAACATTTCAAATATGTGGCTTCTTCTTCACCAGTGCCAGTGTTACTTTATAATGTACCTGGAAGAACTTCCTCAAATATTGAAGCGCAGACAGCAGTTCATTTAGCACAAACTGTTCCTAATATCATAGGAATAAAAGAGGCTTCAGGTAACTTTGCTCAGGTTATGGAGCTTTTGCGCACAAAGCCAAAAGATTTTATTGTAATTTCAGGGGAAGATGCTTTGACTTTGCCTTTGATGTCTTTGGGAGTTAAGGGAGTTATTTCCGTAACCGCGAATGCTTTCCCAAAACAAGTGAGCACTATGGTCAATCTTTGTTTGAAAGGTAAATTTACAGAGGCTCAAGAATTACACTACCAACTTTTACCTATCACAAATGCGCTTTTTGCTGATGGAAACCCAGCAGGAGTGAAAGCGGCTCTTGAAATACAAAAGGTGTGCAAGGCTCATTTGCGTCTGCCATTGGTTAATATCAATGAGACTTTGCAAACAGAGCTGGCCGTTATGATTAAAGAAATCAAATAACATAAAACACAATATATATTCATTATGGTAAATTACAAGGACATAGGTTTGGTAAATACAAGAGATATGTTTGCCAAAGCTATTAAAGGAGGATATGCAATTCCTGCCTTTAATTTCAATAATATGGAACAAATGCAAGCTATTATTCAGGCTTGTGTAGAGGCAAAATCACCAGTTATTTTGCAAGTGTCTTCAGGAGCAAGAAAGTATGCTAATCAAACTCTTTTGCGTTACATGGCTCAAGGAGCTGTGGAGTATGCCAAAGAATTGGGTTGCGCTATTCCAATAGTATTACATCTTGACCATGGAGATACTTTTGAGCTTTGTCAGTCTTGCATTGAGTACGGATTTTCTTCTGTTATGATTGATGGTTCTGCTCACACTTACGAAGATAACATTGCCTTGACAAGAAAAGTGGTTGATTATGCTCATAAATACGATGTAACTGTTGAAGGCGAATTGGGAGTTCTTGCAGGAATTGAAGACGATGTAAAAGCTGCAGAACATGTTTATACGCGTCCAGAGGATGTGGAAGACTTTGTTGGTAAGACTGGCGTTGATTCTTTGGCAATATCAATAGGTACTTCTCACGGTGCAAACAAATTTAAACCAGCTCAGTGTACAAGAAAGGCAGATGGTGTTTTGGTACCACCTCCATTGCGCTTTGATATCCTTAAAGAGGTAGAGAAACGTATTCCGGGTTTTCCAATAGTTTTGCATGGTTCATCTTCTGTGCCTCAAGACTTGGTAAAGATAATCAATAGTTATGGTGGAGCATTGAAAGACGCTATTGGAATACCAGAAGAGCAGTTAAGACAGGCAGCAAAGAGTGCTGTATGCAAAATAAATATTGACTCAGATGGACGTTTGGCAATGACAGCAGCCATAAGAAAAGAGATGGCGCAGGAACCTGCAGTCTTTGATCCAAGAAAGTATTTGGGACCAGCACGTGAGAGCCTTAAACAACTTTACATTCACAAGTGTAAAGATGTTCTTGGCAGTGCAGATAAGGCATAAGGCTATTTACAATATAGAAAACCTAAGAGGGTTAAAAGGAAGTAAGACTTCTTTTTAACCCTTTTGTTGTTTGAGCAGATTGTTTGACTGTTTGCGCAAAACCAAATAGTCAAACAAAAAATTGAAACAGTCATTTAGCAATAACAACATGCCATGTTGTGGCTCTGAAACAGTCATTGCGAAAATTAAAACAAAGATTCAGTCGCTCAACATGCCATGTTGTCGCTACCAAAACAAAGTTTGCTTTTATCAAAGCAAAGAAAGCATTTTCTCAATCTTTGTTTGGCTTTGCGTAAAGATTAAAGCAGTGTTTGCTAAATTAATAAGTAAAGTCATAAAGAATGAATGAAAAATTTATCAAAAAGATTGTACTTTTGTCAATAAAAAAATATATCTTTGTAGTCCATAGGAAAAGAAGATAAAATAAAAAATATAAAGATATGAAAAGAACAATCAAACACATTGTAGCTGTAGTAGTCTTAAGTCTAATGGCTTTGGCTACACAGGCACAACAAGAGTATGATACAGTTATTTATTACCCTCCACAGATAAGGAACCAGCCTACTGTGTGGAGCCCAGATATTAATTCGGGTATTCGATATGAATATTATACATTTGATTTGTTCTATCCATATGACGACCCAAATTGGCATGGTGGTTGTCCAATGGATAATGTGGGCAACAGAAATGTTGTTGAATTAAGGTTATGTGATTCTACGCTTTTCCCTCTTTTTTATTATGATAGTACGTATATTCCTTATATGAAGCAGATAAATGGCTTTGCACAGCCTTATCATTTTGACTCTGTTGTTACTATTCTTGGAGTTGCTGCAAGAATGACTAATTATGGGGTTGTTACAACTCAATATGATACATTGAATTGTGGTAGTTATTTAACCGCAACAAAGTTATTTAAGATACAAGACACATCAATGTCAATAGCTTATGACTCTATTGTTCCTCCACCAAATGGTCATTATGATGAGAATCAACCAAATATTCATGGTGGCACTATGGATTATGACTCAACCTTCACTCAGGTATATTTTCGCAGGCTTAATCCTTTGCGTTTGCAAGACTTCTGCATATCTTTCACAATAGATAGTTGCAATAATAATGATTTGTTACCCATATGGTTTAATCATACTTTCAGTTGGTATGACCCTGATTGTTCAGGCAGAGATGTAGGGGTTTATACAGGGCTTTCACCTTTGATCAGGTGGGATTACAAATGGATAAAGTTTTCAGATAATGAGATTTATTCGCGATATCAGAAGATGCACATAATGATGTTGCCAATAATATTGGTGCCTCACGTATCGTCATTGCCTCAAGTGGAGCTTAATACAACTTGTTCTGTATTTCCAAATCCTGCAAAGGAAAAGATGTCTATACAAAGCACATACAAAGTCAAAGATATACAAATAGTAGATATATCAGGTAAAGAGGTTATGCAAAAGCAGATAAATAACTATATGGCAGATATAGATATAAAGACACTTTCCTCTGGAAACTATATAGTAAAGATAAACACAGACAAAGGCACTGCTGTAAAACAAGTGGTGATTGAATAAATGTGTTTTTAACAAGAAAAAAGAGCAATCAAATTACATTGATTGCTCTTTTAATATTACATTATATTACTCGCTATGCGCGAATGTCAGTGCAAGGTGCCTTACATTTAACGTTAGAATTTATTCCAATGAATGGCTTTCTCTGTGAATTTCTCTTTTGGTTTGTCATTACCTGTTTGCCAACCCAATGGAATTACATTCAAAGGAATAATATATTCAGGCAAAGCAAGAGCTTTCTTTAAGGCATTAACTCTAGTTTTTATTGGGTAAACTCCTGTCCAGACTGCTCCTAAGCCCATGCTTTCGGCAGCAATGAGAATGTTCTCTGTTGCTGCACTGCAATCTTGAATCCAATAATCTTTTCCTTCTTCTTCAATAGCTTTTTGCATATTGCCACAAACAATGATAGCAGCTTTTGCACCTTGAAGGATTTGTTTATTGTTAGGGTTTGCCTCAATCAGCTTTTTCATTTGAGTTCTGTCAGTGATAACAATAAACTCCCAAGGTTGACGATTCATAGCACTTGGTGCTGACATGCCAGCTTGCAATAGTGGCATTATGTCTTCTTTTGTTACATTTTGAGGAGTGTAAGTTCTCACACTTTTTCTGGTTAAAATTGCTTTCATTACTGCATCATTTTTAGGTGTTTCATTTACTGGTATTGGCTTTCTGCTTTGTGCCCATGTTGCTGCAGAGGTGCAAAGCAACATAGTAAGAAATAATAATTTGAATTGTTTCATATAGATTTTGTGTGTTAATTTGTTATTTATAACTCTCTTGCTGTGCGTTTTATTGCACCGTAAAAAGAAAAATAATTTGTATCTTTGCATTTCTATTTTAAGTGATATGAAAAGAATTATTATGTTGATTATTTGCTCTTTTGCCTCTTTGGGTCTTATGGCTCAGAGTGGTGCAAACAAAGGTGTTTTAGATCTTTTGAGCAAAAGAGGTGAAGCAAAAATATGTATAGATATCTCAAATGTGAAAGATATTGGTCAGCTTGGGCGCACAATTTCTATTGACCCACAAAAAGGCTCTGTTTGGATAGGCTATGTGAATAAAAAACAATACAAAAACTTCTTAGCCCTGGGTATAGAGCATTCTTTATATAAGGAAACAAAAACTAAATCCTTGTTAATGGCAACTAACCTAGCACAAATGTCCTCTTGGGATAAGTATCCTACTTATGAGGTTTATGACTCAATGATGAGAGCCTTTGTAACCAATTATCCAACAATATGCAAGTTAGACACAATAGGTTTTTCCACAAATAATCGTTTACTTTTGTGTTTAAAGATTTCCTCTTCTCCTAATACAGATCAAGACAAACCAAAATTCTTTTACACTTCATCAATACATGGAGATGAAATCACAGGTATTGTTATGATGTTGAGGTTTGCTACACAGCTCTTAAGCGAATATAACACAGACACAAGAACAACAAATCTAATCAATAATACACAGATATTTATCAATCCTGAAGCTAATCCAGACGGTACATATCATGGAGGTAATAGCACAGTGAGCGATGCAACCAGATACAATGCTAATCATGTAGATTTAAACCGCAATTATCCTGACCCAGTGGCGGGAGCTCATTCTGATGGAGAAGCTTACCAGTCAGAGACATTAGCTTTTATGGCTTATGCAGATAGCAATGGCTTTGACATTTCTGCCAATTTGCATGGAGGCAGTGAGGTGTTTAATTATCCTTATGACTGTTACACTTCCTCTCAGAAAGAGCATTCAGACAAGGCTTGGTTTGAACAAATAGGTGCTGCTTTCTTTGATTCAATCAATTCAAGTGCTCCTTCATCTTTTTTCACCGATGTAGTCTCTAATGGTGTTGTTGATGGTGGGGATTGGTACACTGTTTCTGGAGGTAGACAAGATTGGTCAACATATTTTAAACATTCAAGAGAGGTAACAATAGAAATATCAACAGACAAAGAGTTGCCAAGCTCACAACTGAATAATTATTGGGTTTATTTGCAAAAGCCTTTTGTTACTTATGCAGAGAATGCTCTTGTGGGATTGCAAGGCTATGTGAAAGACTCTCTGAGCTCTTTACCAATAAAGGCAAAGGTTTGGATAGAAAGTCATGATGCTTACAACTCTGAGATTTATTCCAAAGCCACAACTGGTTACTATTATCGTCCTATTGCTGGGGGTACATATAACATAACTTATAGTGCAGATGGATATACTTCAAAAACCATTTATAACGTTAATGTTACTAACAATACTATGAGTGAGCAAAATGTTTTTCTTGCTCCTGCGCAACAAGGGTTGCCAAGTATTGACAATAATAGCTCTAAACCATTGAATTATGTTATGTATAATGCCATTGGAATAAAGATGCAAGAGGGCAAAATCATAAAACAAGATTTTAAATCTTTGCTTGCACGATTGGCAAATGGGCTTTACTTCATAAGAATTGGCGATAAGACATATAAATATGTAAAACAATAACGATTAAACACAAATACAGAAGATGAAACATTGCGTGTTGCTAATTTTTTTCTTGTTTGCCACTTTACCTATTTTTGCACAAGACAAACCAAAGTTGCCCGAAAATGAGCAAGAACAATTTGTTGGCAAAGACAAGAGAATATCCACTCCTTTCTGCACATTTGTTGCAGGTTACACTATACCAAAAGGAGAAATGGGTAAAAGATATGATCCTTTTATAACTCTTAATGCTAATTTAGGTTGGAAAACAGATGAGAATTGGATGTGGATGGTTGAGTTTGGGTTTGGCTTTGCTTCAGATAATGTCAAAATAAAAGATCAAATACTTTCAGGGTTGATGGTTGATAGAAATACTAGTAGTCCTTTTATTGTTTCAAAGGAAGGTTCTGATGCTGGAGTGGTAGCCTACAATAGAAACTTGTCTTTTGTTGGCAAAGTTGGCAAAGTGTTTCCTGTCTCTCAAAATAGACCTAATTCAGGAATTATGGTTTTGTTAGGAGGAGGCTTTTTGCAACATCAAATTGTTTATCAATCTACTCTTGAAGTGGCTCAACAACTGGAAGGAGATTATGCTTATGGATATGACAGACAGATGCGTGGGGGTATGCTCTCTACTTTTGTTGGTTATTTAAATATGAGTAAAAACACTTTTACAAACTTTTATATTGGTATTGAGTTCAATCAAGCTTGGACAAAAATGACAAGAGAATATCAATTTGATCTTCATAGGGGCGATAATAAAATATATGGTGATAGAATGTGGACATTTAAATTAGGTTGGATGTTCCCTTTCTATGGCAGAGAAAGCGACAAAGTTTATTATTTCTAATTCTTAGCCTATGAGATATTTGTACTCTTTGTTCATCTTCCTTTATGATATAGCTTTGCATGTAGTTTCTCCTTTCAATCCAAAAGTAAAACAAATGCTCAAAGGACGCAAACTTGCTTTTGTAACACTCAGAGAAAAGATTGTTCCACATGACAAAGTACTGTGGTTTCATTTGGCTTCGCTTGGAGAGTTTGAACAAGGTAGACCTCTAATTGCAAAGTGCAAAGTGCAATATCCAAAGTATAAAATATTACTGACATTTTTCTCTCCCTCAGGTTATCAGATAAGAAAGAATTATCCTTTGGCTGATTGTGTTATCTACTTGCCTTCTGATAGCCGCGCAAATGCAAGGCAGTTTATGCGTTTAGCTCATCCACAAATGGCTTTCTTTGTCAAGTATGAGTTTTGGTATAATTTCATTATAGAGGCTAAGGCTTGTGGAGCAAAAATCTTTCAAGTCTCTTTAATCTTTCGTCAGAGTCAATATTTCTTTAAACCTTATGGCAGATGGTTTGCCAACAAATTGCGTTTGTTTGATTACTTTTTTGTGCAAAACCAAGAAACACAACAACTTCTTGCAAGCATTGGGATTAAGAATGCAACCATAAGTGGTGACACTCGTTTTGATAGAGTGACAGATATTGTCAAGGGAGTTAAGAGTTTTGATATTGTCAAGCAGTTTTGTGATAATAAAGCTGTGGTTCTTATGGGTAGCAGTTGGCCAAAAGATGAAGAATTGATGCTACAGGTCATGGGTAAGACACAACAATCTTTTAAACTCATTATAGTTCCTCACGAAACAGAGCCCTCACACATAAAACAAATACAACAACTCTTCCCTTCTTGTGTTCTTTATACAGATTTGCAGGCAAAAAAAGAGCTTAACCCTATAGCTTATGATATACTTGTAATTAACTGTGTAGGAATCTTGTCTTCTTTGTATCAGTATGCTACTATTGCTTATATTGGTGGGGGTTTTGGTGTTGGCATTCATAATACTTTAGAGGCTGCAACCTTTGGAAAACCTATTGTGTTTGGAACAAATTATCAGAAATTTCAAGAGGCAGTTGATTTGCTAAAACAACAAGGGGCTTTTAGTGTTAAAGACTCTAATGAACTGTTCTCTACGTTAGATATGCTTATGTGTGATAAAGAAAAATATAATATTGCAAGCCAGACTTGTGCAAATTATGTTAGCTCAAAAGCAGGAGCGGTGAATAAAATTCTTTCAATAATTGAGGCATTAGATTATTAACCTAATACGAATGAAAAAAAAGAACTATTCATTGATTGTTTTGTTTGTTGTGTGTTTTGCTTTGGTGTTTGTAATGCAAGCATGCTCTCCTTATAAACATATAACAAAGGGTGGGTATTTGTTAAGCAAAAACAAAGTTGTGCTTTCTTCTCCTTACTTTGAAAAATCTTCTTTTGAAAATCTTATAAAACAAGATGCTAATTCTTCTTTCCTTGGTGTCAGGTGGAGAATGTATCTCTATTCTCTTTCACCAAGAGGAGAAGACAAAGATGTAGGATTTTTCTCTCGTAATGTCTTTAGGGTCTTGGGAGAAAAACCTGTTGAGTATGACAAAGACCTTACAAATAATTCTTGTGAGCAAATGCGTTCATTTCTCAAAAAAAAAGGCTGTTTTAATGGCAAAGTGATCGATAGTTTAAAAAAAGAGACTTCATATTATTATGTTAATTCTGGCGATAGGTTTGCTATAGATACTTTTTTCATTACTTCCTTAGATACATCGTTGCTCTGTGTAGCACGTGGGATTATGTATTCTACTCCAATAAAGAAAGGGGCATATTATGATGAAGATATTTTTGTCTCAGAGCGTACAAGGCTTGCTAATCAATTAAAAAAAATGGGCTATTATGACTTTTCTCAAGACTATATTTCTTATTCTATTGACACCAATCATAAGTCTTTGAGTGCTAAAGTGAAAATGACAATTCGCACTCGACAGATTATTGATACCAATCAAGATAGCAAGAATATTATTTTTCATAAGTACAAAATTAGAAACATATATTTGTATCCTAATTACACAAATGCGCCCCAAGCCTCTTTGAGTACTACGCCAGATACTTCAATAATATATCATAGACCTAAAGATAATTATCCTTTGAATAAATACTATGCAATCTATTCACCTCCTTTGGGAATTAAGATAAAACCTCTGCTTAGGTGTATAATGTTCCAAAGGGATAGCCTTTTTTCTCCTTTGTATGCGGATATGACATATAATGCGCTTTCTCAGCTTAAGAACTTTAAGTACATAGATATATCCTATCTCCCTCAAATATCTGCGTCTCAAACTACTGATACTACTACCATACCTTTGGATTGTGCTATTAGGCTCTCGCTTTCAAAACCTTTGACACTTTCTTCTTCTTTGGAGGCTAACTTTTCGGCTGTTACCAATTCTCTTGTGGCAACCAATACTTCAAACTATGGTATGGAATTGAACCTAAATATGGGACATAAGAATATATTTCATGGTGCAGAGATTCTTACTACTTCATTAAAAGGTGCAATAGAAATCAGAAGTGATATTTTTAAGAAAGGAGATTCCATAAACCGCTGGTCTTTAGTAAATGCCTTTGAGAGTGGTTTTGATGTTGGACTTGAGTTTCCAAGATTTCTTATCCCTTTCGGTACAAAATTTTACTCAATGAGTTTCTCACCACACACAACCATAAATACGGGTTATAATTTTCAGAAACGCACATATTTTGAACGTTCTATTCTAAATCTTAATTTTGGATACAGTTGGAACTATTCCACAAAATATACTCATGTTATTATGCCTTTAGAAACTAACCTTGTAAAAATAGATATAACCTCAGAGTCTTTTCAACAACAAATTGCAGCTCTGAGTCGGCGAATACAATATCAATTTTCAGATCACTTGGTTATGAACTCTCGGTATAGTTTTATTTATAACGGACAAGACATTACCAAAAAGAGAGACTTCTCTTATTTTCGTATAAACTTTGAAATGGCAGGGAATGTGCTATATATGATTAGTGGTTTATGTTCTTTGAGTAAAAATGATAATAATCAGTACACAATCTTCCAAATACCTTATTCTCAGTATGCAAGATTTGATTTTGATTTAAAGAACTATCACTATTATTCAAAGGACAAAGTCTTAGTACTCAGAACTTATGGAGGTATAGGACTGCCTTATGGCAATGCTTCTTCGCTTCCTTATGAAAAGAGTTTTTTCTCCGGCGGAGCTAACAATCATAGAGCTTGGCAGTTAAGGGGTTTAGGTCCAGGTTCTTCAAACTCCACAGGTACTTATTTGCAATATGAGGGCAGCGGAGATATCTCTTGGGGAGCCAATGCAGAATATCGTTTTGGTATTGCAGGTATTTTGGAAGGAGCTACTTTTGTTGATGCAGGTAATATTTGGAATCTCTATAATCAAAAAGGATTAGAGGGAGGACAATTTGAGTTTTCTCGCTTCTATAAGGAAATAGCAGTGGGAGCAGGTTTTGGACTCAGAGTAGCTACTCAATTTATTATTATTCGTCTTGACCTTGCAGTGCGGTTATGGGACCCTTCAAAGATTGTGAGTCAACGTTGGGTACTGCCAAATACAAAGTTCTCAGACATAAACTTCAACCTGGGAATAGGTTATCCATTCTAAGTAATCACAAACATAGCATCTACACTATAAAACAAACTCTTAGCAAAGTCAAACAAAGCTTTGGGAAATTCTTTCTTTGCTATGTGAAACGCTTTCTTTGTTTTAATGAGAACAACATGCCATCTTGATGGAATAAAACAGTGTTTGAGAAAATTAAAACAAAGAAATAATCACTCAACATGCCATCTTGTTGCTACTAAATCACTGTTTCCGAAAAATACTTCTTTATTTGTGATTTCTAAATCTTTGTTTGGTTTTGGTGTAATAAAGAAAATAAGACACTAAAATCAAATACTATTTTAGTGTCTTATTCTTTTTGAGAATATTCTCTTGCTAAGTTCTTGCAAATTAGAATGGTAAATCTTGAGAAGACTCTAATTCGGGATTCTTATCCAATATATCGCTAAGATCGCTTGAAGAGTCTAAATATTCATTGTTTGTACAATAGGTGCGAGACAGAATAATAATATTATCTGCCACTATTTCTGTTGTGTGCCTTTTGTTGCCCTCTTTGTCTTCCCAATTACGAGTGTGCAGCTTGCCTTCAACATATATTGGCGAGCCTTTGCGAAGAAATTTTTCTGTAATATCGGCCAACGATCTCCAACATACAACTGTATGCCATTCAGTTTGTTCATTTTTTTCTCCTTCTTTATTACGGAATATTTCTGTTGTGGCTAAGGAGAAAGAGGCTTTCTTTATACCGTCAAAGACTACTATATCAGGGTCTTTGCCTATGTTCCCTAATAAAATTACTTTGTTTACTCCATTCATATCATTTTTTCTTTTTTGGCTAACTTCTAAGTGCAAAGATATAAAAAAAGTAGCTGAAAATGAATTATTTTGTTCGGGCAAACGAAATTTTTTATATCTTTGCACTCTCGAATGAACCAGAAAAGTGGTTTTTTGGAGCTAAAATAAATAAATAATTGTTAATCAAATAAGTATTGAAGAAATGACAAAAGCTGAAATCGTTGCAGAAATTGCACAAAAGACAGGTTTGGAAAAAGTAAACATTCAAGCAACAGTTGAAACTTTTATGGATGTATTAAAAGGTTCTTTAGCAAATGGAGATAACGTATACTTGAGAGGTTTTGGTAGCTTTATAATCAAAAAAAGAGCTGAAAAAACAGGAAGAAATATATCAAAAAACACAACAGTAATCATCCCTGCTCATAATATACCAGCATTTAAACCATCAAAGGTTTTTATGAACGAGATCAAAAATAACGTTAAATAATTTAATCATTAAGTAAAATGCCAAGCGGAAAGAAGAGAAAAGGTCACAAAATGGCTACGCACAAGCGTAAAAAGCGTTTGCGCAAGAATAGACATAAGAAAAAGTAGTTTTTCTTTAATCTTTTGAGTTATAGGGATTATAATTCCAAAGATTTTGGTATTGTGAAGCATTAGGGAATCTTTTGCTTCGCAATATTTTTCTTTTTATAACAATTAAAAGTCTCAGATGGAAAAGAATTTGATAATAAACGTAAGCACTGAGGGAACAGAGATAGCTTTGATGGAAGATAAGTGCTTAGTTGAACTACATCAAGATAAAAGTGAGAGTAACTATGCTGTGGGTGATGTGCATGTAGGAATAGTAAAAAGAATTATGCCTTCGCTCAATGCTACTTTTGTGGATATAGGTGGAGACAAAGATGCTTTTTTACATTATCTTGATTTGGGATTTCATTTCAAGAATCTTGCAAAATTCACTCGCAATGCAATGAGCGGAGACCCAAAAAGTGCTATTGTGGAAACAATGCCTTTGGAAGAAAAATTGGAGAAAAATGGCAAGATAAGTGATGTGGTTAAACAAGGACAGACAATTCTTGTACAGATAGCCAAAGAACCAATTTCCACAAAGGGTGCAAGATTGCGTTCAGATATTTCCTTTGCAGGCAGGTTTTTAGTACTCATACCTTTTTCTAACACAATTAGCGTGTCTTCTAAAATTAGAAGTATAGAAGAGAGGAAAAGACTTAAAAGACTCATAACTAGTATTCGCCCAAAGAATTTTGGAGTCATTGTGCGTACAGCAGCCGAAGGTAGAATCGTGGCTGAGTTAGACAATGACCTCAGAGAGTTAAAAGAAAAATGGGATACAATCTATAAACGCTTACCAAAGACTCTGCCCCCAAAGAAACTGGTTTCAGAAATAGAGCGTTCAACAGGTATAATAAGAGATTTACTTACAGAGGATTTTGCAAATGTATATGTCAATGACGCTGCAATGTGTGAGGAATTAACTAACTATGTAAAAACACTCTCAAAGCAAAAAGATATTGTTCATCATTATAAATTACAGACACCAATATTTGAACAGTTTGGAGTTGCAAACCAGATACGTAACTCTTTTGGGAAGATTGTAACTATTCGTTCTGGAGTTTATTTGGTTATAGAACAGACAGAGGCAATGTGTGTCATTGATGTCAATTCAGGACATAAAAGCAAAGTGTCTTCAGATCAAGAAGAGAATGCTCTAGCTGTGGATTTAGAAGCTGTTGCAGAGATAGCTCGTCAAGTAAGATTGAGAGATATTGGTGGAATAATAGTCATAGATTTCATAGATTTAAAGGTGCTGACTAATCGTAAATTGCTTTATGATAAAATGGTTGAGCTGATGGCTCCAGATAAAGCCACTCACACTATATTACCATTGAGCAAATTTTGCCTTATGCAGATAACACGTCAAAGAGTTCGTCCTGTGGTTAGTGTGGATTTGGCGGAAGTTTGCCCTGTTTGTGGTGGTAGTGGGAAGATTAAATCGTCTATAATTGTAGTTGATGAGATAGAAAGCGATTTGAAATATTTGATTTTAGAACAAAATGAGAAAGAGCTAACAATAATTGTTCATCCTTTTGTTGAAGCATATCTCAAAAAAGGACTTTTGCATTCTAAACGCAAGCAATGGGAGAAGGAATACAAAGCTAAGCTGAAAATAATTTCAGACAATAGTATGGGACTTATGGAATATCAGTTCTTAAATTCCAACAAAGATATAATTAAGCTATAAAGATATTAGTGATAAAAATTCATTCTTTACGATATAGAATAGCAATTGTTGCTTTGTTTGTGGCTTTTGCAAACTCTGTGAAAGCTTATGATTTTTCTTCTCAAAGTAATGGTAAAACTATATTTTACAATATTATTTCTTCTTCAGAAGTTGAAGTCACAGATAGTGGATATTATTCTGGAAAGATAATATTGCCTCAAGAGGTTGAGTTTAATGGTAAAACATATATTGTCACTAAAATAGCAGATAATGCTTTTTATGATTGTGAGAGATTATTATCTATCAGTATGCCTAGCGCAATTAAATATATAGGTAAGAATGCTTTTGCTGGTTGTAGAGCTTTGAAGGATATAACAATACCTTTATCAGTAAAAGAGATAAGACCTTTTGCTTTTTCTGAGTGTAGTAGCTTGGAAACAGTGAATTATGAGGCTATTCATTGCTCTTTGTGTGCAGGAGCTGAAGGTGGAGTGTTTGCATATTGTTTAAATGTGAATACAATATATATAGGAAAACAAGTAGAGTTTATTCCTGATTATGCTTTCAATGGTTGCAAGAATGTGCAACTTGTAGTCAGTAGAGCAAAAGTTCCTCCTATGATTTCCCACGCCACTTTTAATGACATAAATCACTCAATTCCTATTATTGTACCTTGTTATTATTCTGATAATCTCTCTTACACTGATGCGGATTTTTGGAAAGATTTTGCAGATATTGCTCCTCAGGAAAAACATCAGAAAGTAAATGTAAGCTATGCTATATGTCAGGGTGAGACATTGCTTTTTGGAGATAGTATTCTTTCAGATGCTGGGGTGTATGAACAAACATTTGCCAACGAGAATGGGTGTGATAGCATTGTGGTGCTACGTTTGGTAATAAATCAACCAAAAGAGACTTCTATTTTTGACACTATTTGCCAAGGAGAGACTTACTTGAAGAATGGATTTAACCAAATGGAACAAGGAACCTTTGTTCAGAAATATCAAACTAACAAAGGTTGTGATAGCACAGTTACACTTTATCTGACAAAGATAACACTTCATCAGCCGTTAGATGTGAATGTGCAACAGATAGATAATACTCTTGCTTTGCGTTGGCAAAGTATGGATACAGATTTGTCTGCTGTGAGCTATGAACTTTATCGCAATGGAGAGTTGATTACCACTACAAAACAAAATTATTATATTGATGCAGATTTGCTTGCAGATAAAACATATAGTTATGAACTTAGAGAAATAAAAGGCAGATGTAGTAGCATTTTCTCTCAGCCTCAGAGTTGTTATTATTCTCTACAAGATAAAATTATCAGTAATGTGAGTCAGATAATAGTCTATGATGCAATGCAAAGAGAGATAAAGAATGACAAAATGTTTATTCCTCTTCTTAATATTAACTCATACAAACAAGAATTGCCAAAAGGTGTCTATTGTATTAAAGTGATAACAACAGACATTAAACAATTAAGACAAAGAATAGTTGTTCAATAAACAATCAAAGAGGCTTAGTTAGCATATTTAAAAATAATACGTTTGCGGTGTTAGTCTTTTATCCTTAACAATTACTACAACATCGAATAAATCTATTACTACGCCTTTACGTTCTTTGATATTTGCAAGCATAGATGCTTTGCTTTTAGGTGTCACATAAGGCTTTGAAATAATTGTTACGTTTTCTGGAGGGAGTTTTCTTTGGATTTGTGAAGCTATTTGCAAGGCTCTTTTTCTGTGCCATTTAATTGGTTTTATGGTTTCTAAATATAAGGAAAACATAAAAGGAGAATGCAGGAAATATTCATTTCTGCGTTTGAAAAAATGTAGCCAGCGTTCTTTGAATTCAAAAGTATTCATAACAGAGTGCAAAGATACAACTTTATTATAGAAGAGTCTTTTTGATAGTAATATAAACTTGTGGTAACATATATTTTTTTTGACTTTGTATGTTCAAACAAAATCAATCTACGATGAACAAGAAGTGTAGTAAAATTCTCCATAAAATAATTTTTGTACCTTTGCAATCGTTTTAATGTTTATTTGATTACTTAGAATAGAAAGTTATGCGATTATATACAGAGAATGTTGTTAAGAAATATAGGAAACGTACCGTTGTAAAAGGAGTATCTATACAGGTTAGTCAAGGGGAAATTGTGGGATTGTTAGGACCTAATGGCGCAGGTAAAACAACTACATTCTATATGATTGTTGGCTTGATAAAACCTTTTAGTGGAAAGGTATTTTTAGAAGGAGATGATATAACAGATATGCCTATGTATCGCCGGGCTCAAAGAGGGGTTGGATATTTAGCCCAAGAGGCTAGTGTCTTTTGTACTATGAGTGTTGAAGATAACATTATGAGTGTTTTGGAGTTTAGAAAAATACCAAAAGAAGAAAGAGTGAAAATAATGGAAAGCCTTTTGGAAGAATTTTCTCTAACTCACATACGCAAGAGTAAAGGGAATCAGCTCTCAGGAGGCGAGAGGCGAAGAACAGAAATAGCACGTGCTTTGGCAGCAGAGCCAAAATTTATATTGCTTGATGAACCTTTTGCTGGTGTAGACCCTATTGCGGTGCAGGATATTCAAAATATTGTGGCAAAACTCAAAGATAGAAACATAGGAGTGTTGATTACAGACCACAATGTACACGAAACTCTGAACATAACCGATAGAGCATATTTGCTGTTTGAGGGAAACGTGCTCAAGGCTGGCACTCCACAAGAGTTGGCAAGTGATCCAGAGGTAAGAAAGAAGTATTTGGGTGAGAAATTTGAATTGAGATAATGTTACTTGTTTATACAGATAAAATAACAAACCGTTTAGGATATACACTAAACCTTATATTTAAAGATGTTTTGGGTTTAGAGCATAAGATAACTACGGATAAAGATTATTTTATCCAAGCTAAAGGTGCAAAAATCTCTTACAGCGCAAACAAAATATGTAATGATGAATTGTTAATTGTACCTACAGAGCTTCTGTTTCAAACAAGTATAGAGACACAAAGCTTAGATTACTTTGTTTTTGAGGGAATAGATGCCATTTTTCCTACTTACAATAGAGAAGCAGCTCTGCCTTTTGATGTGTTTGCAGCAAGTTTTTATTTGGTATCAAGATATGAAGAGTATTTACCTTTTATACAAGATGAATTTGGCAGGTTTGGAGCAAAGGAAAGTTTTGTTTTCAAAAATGGATTATTAGAAAAGCCGCTTATAAATATCTGGGCTAAGCTTTTAAAAGAAAAATTCATAAGCCGTTATCCTGATATTCAGTTTGAAAACAGAGAATTCCATTTTTTCAACACAATAGATATTGATAGTGCTTACTCTTTCAAGAGGAAGGGTCTTCTGCGCAATCTATGGGGATTTGCAAGGGATTTTACTCATACAGACTTTTCACAATGTCATTATAGGGTAAAAGTTTTGTTTGGTAAAATTGGTGATCCCTTTGATACATTTAATTACCAAATAGCTTTAATAAAAAAGTATAGACTTAAGACTATATTCTTTATACTCTTTGCTCATTGGGGTAAATATGACAAGAATATACCTACAGACAACAAACATTTTCGCACTCTAATAAAATCTTTGTGTGATTATGCTAAGATAGGTATTCATCCTTCTTTCTCGTCATTTAATGACCCTGATGAATTAACCGAGCAAATAAATAATCTTAGGGCTTTGACTCACAAACCAATGCTTAGGAGCAGATTCCATTATTTAAAGTTTTCTCATCCTCAATCTTTTCGCTCTCTTATTGACAATATGATTAGCGATGACTATTCAATGGGCTATTCCACAGCAGTGGGATTTCGTAGCAGTATATGCACAGAGTATAACTTCTATGATTTGGCCATAGATAGTGAGACAAAATTGAGGGAACATCCTTTTGCTATTATGGATGTAGCAATGAAAAATGCAATGTCTTTAACCCCACAAGAGGCAGAGCAAAAAATAGAGTATCTAATCAACCAAGTAAAAGCTGTCAATGGTGATTTTATAAGCCTTTGGCACAACTCTTCTTTATGTGAAAATTACGGTTGGCAAGGCTGGCGTGGAGTATATGAGAAAATGCTCTTGTTGGCTGCAAATGAAACTAATAATTAGGTTTATCCGTACAAAGACAAACAATTACAAAAGACAAAATAATATGATTGTAGTAACAGGTGCCGCAGGCTTTATAGGCTCATGCGTAGTTGGGAAATTAAATTCTTTAGGTAGAAGAGATATTATTATTGTTGATGATTTCTCAAAACAAGAGAAAAGGGATAACTATATAAACAAGCAATATGCAAAACAAATAGACAGAGAAGATTTTATTGCTTGGTTTAAGGAGAATGCAAATGTTGCAGATGAAGTATATCACCTTGGAGCAAGAAGTAATACTACTGAGTGGGATTGGAATGTGTTTTTGAAACTCAATCTTAACTACACAAAAGATATTTGGACAATATGCGCTAAAAATAATATACCTTTGATTTATGCTTCCTCTGCTGCAACCTATGGTGCTGGTGAAATGGGTTATGATGATGATGAAAAACTAATTCCACAGTTAAAGCCATTGAACCCTTATGGTCATTCAAAACAAGAATTTGATCTTTGGGCTCTGGCACAAGAGAAAAAACCACCTTTCTTTGCAGGGCTTAAATTTTTTAATGTTTATGGTCCTAATGAATATCATAAAGGTAGAATGTCCTCAGTTATTCTTCACTCCTTTGGACAGATAAACCAAGAGAGTAAAGTACAGCTTTTCTGTTCTCATAAAGAGGGCTATGAAGACGGAATGCAACTGAGAGATTTTGTGTATGTAAAGGATTTGCTTTCTGTTATGGTCTTCTTGATGCAAGATAGAAAACATTCAGGCATATATAATCTTGGTACAGGCAAGGCAAGACCTTTCAAAGCACTTGCTCAAGCTACTTTCAGTGCAATGGGCAAAGAACCAAACATAGAATATATTCCAATGCCTGTAGATATAAGAGATAAATATCAATATTACACACAAGCCAAAATGGATAAACTCATTAATGCAGGCTACAAAGAGCCTTTCTATTCTTTGGAAGATGGCGTGAAAGACTATGTGCAAAATTATTTGATGAAACATTTATACTATTAACAGATGAATTATAAGGCAAAATTACATACAATAAAGACTTTTGTATTTGATTATGACGGAGTGTTGAGTGATGGCACTATTTGGGTAGCAAATAAAAATATTATTATGCGTTCAGGTAATGTGAAAGATGGATATGCTATTCAATATGCAATAAAGAGAGGTTATAATATTGCAGTTTTGTCAGGAGGCAGTGGAACAAGTATAACAGAGAGAATGGCTATGTTGGGAGTGGAAGATGTCTTTGTTTCCTCAGCCTCAAAAAAAGAAATATTTTTAGATTATTTAAAAACGAAAGAGTTAAAACGCGAAGAAGTATTATATATGGGAGATGATATTCCTGACTATGATGTAATGCTTTTAGCAGGGGTTGCAACTTGCCCAAAAGATGCTTGTGAAGAAATAAAGCAAGTAGCTGATTACATTTCCATATTCCCTGCAGGGAAGGGTTGTGCAAGAGATGTAATAGAACAGGTTATGCGATTGCATAACCAATGGTTTTACGAAGATGGAAAAGAATGGTAAAAAAATTAAGGTATTTCTTGTTGTTTTTGGCTTGTCTTTTGCCACTGATGGCTCAACCTCAGACGAAGAAGATAAATAAGAAGCATACAAAGATACATACAACTCAAAAGAAGAAAACAACACGTAAGAAGATAAAGAAGGCTACTTATTATCATGATAAATTTGAGAATAGGAAAACTTCTTCTGGTGAGTTGTTTTCTCAAAGTAAATATACGGCAGCTCATAGGAGTATACCTTTAAATACTATTGTTAAGGTCACAAATACAAAGAATGGGCGTAGTGTTTTGGTGAAAATCAATGATAGATGCAGAAAAGGAGGAGTTATAGACCTTTCAAAAGTTGCTGCAGAACGTTTACAGATTATGCAAAATGGTAGTGCTCCTGTCAAAATTGAAATTATGGGCGACAATTATTTGGCAATATGGGAAAAACAAGATGAAATGTTTGCTCTTTTTGACCGTTCAAGAGAAAATGATAGTTTAAGAAACGCAAAATTAGACTCTGGAATTTTTTCTAATACAGTGCAAAACACTGACAGATTTCTTTTTGCAAACTATATTCATATTACAACAGCAGAAAACAAAGATGTTGCAAAGAGAATTATTGAGCGTTTACCAGAGAAATATAAATATATGACAAAGGTTGTACAAGCAAAGAATAAGAAGTTTTATTATATAAATATGGGACCATTTGTTTCCATAAAGACGGCTGAAAATATTGTTAATGAGCTAAAGGATGATTACCCTTTAACTCACATTTTGGATAAGAAAAATGCTGAATAGTTTTTTATTGTAGATATTTTTTTTACTTTTGCAGAGCGTATTTTTGCGGTAGAATAAGTAAAAGAACGTTTAAACGGTTAATAATTAGGTGAAAGCGAAAGAAATGCCATAATTTTGTGGCATTTGAATTGATTTATATATTATGTACAAACGAAATATTATGTTGCTAAATGAAAGAATGCTAAAATATTTTTTAGTTATTCTTGTTTTTATTTTGCCATTTTGTGGATTTGCTCAACAAGAACCTCAATTCACTCAATACATGTTTAATCGTTTGTCATATAACCCAGCTTATGCAGGTAGCAATGGAGCAATATGTGCAACAGCATTCTATCGTAATCAATGGATGGGATTAAAACTTAATGATATCCAAGGCAACCCTTCAACTCCAACAACACTTAATATTTCTATTGATGCTCCTGTTAATTTTCTTCATGGTGGTTTGGGAGCAACAATTATTTCAGAGAAAATAGGATATTGGGATCAGACTTTTGCAAAATTAGATTATGCTTATCGTTTTGAATTGCCAACAGGTAATCTTGCTTTTGGTCTTGAAGGACAATTCTTTTCTTCATCTATAGATTTTGCAAATCTTGTGGGTTCTGACCAATTGAATGAATTAGACCAAATAGGTGCAACTACAGACCCAATAATGAAAAATGCTTCTCAACAAAATGATTTTCTTTTTGACTTAGCTTTTGGTGCTTATTACCAAATACCAGGTAAATTCTATGCAGGATTTTCTTCAAGCAAGCTATTGGAGACAAAGAGTACAAAACTAAAATGGGAAGATAAAAGAAACTATTATGTAATTGCTGGATATGAATGGACAGTACCTGCTTATCCTGATTTTAGAGTTTTGCCTTCAATGTTGTTAAAGACAGAATTTTCAACTTTTCAACTTGATGCAACTACTCTATTGGAGTATAAATATATGATATGGGGAGGTTTGAATTATCGTTTGCAAGACGCTATTAGTGTTTTGGCAGGTTTTACTTTAGGTGGCTTTAAGTTAGGTATGGCTTATGATATTCCTACTTCAAAACTTTCAACACAAGCGTATGGTTCATTTGAATTGTTTGTACGTTACTGTTTCAAGTTAGAGGGACAGCCAAAATCACCAACAAGTTACGGAAATACTCGTCATAATTAATAGCAACTGTAACAAAAAAATTAAACCTACGTTTAAAACATGAAACGAATATAAATAAGAACAGAATATAAATATTGAGAGATATGAAAAAGATAATGTTAGTCCTATCAATGGCTTTAATAGCTGCAGGATGTAGTTCATCAGACAAAGGAGAACTAATTGGAGTTCAAGGTAGACCACAGTTTCAAGACATGCAACCTTATGGTATGGTTGAGGTGCCTCAAGGCAGTTTTATGATTGGATCTTCTGATGAAGATGTTTATTCTACTTACACATTTCAACCAAAAACAGTGCAAGTTGCATCTTTCTGGATGGATGAAACAGAAATAACAAACAATGAGTATCGTCAATTTGTTTATTGGGTCAGAGATTCTATAGCTTACAAATTATTGGGTGAGGTTTCTCCTGATAAATATTTGATAGAAGTTGACCAATATGGTGAGGAATTACCTACTCCACTAATAAATTGGAAAGCTAAAATAGATTGGTCTTTGAAAAATGCTGATGAAAGAGAGGCTCTTGCTCCTATGTTCATTGCTTCAGATGAAAGATTCTATAACAAACAACAAATAGATACAAAGAAACTTAATTACGAATATACTTGGATAGATTACAAGAGTGCTGCTAAGAAAGAAATAAACTCAGGTATAGCATTGAGTCAAGAGTACAAGGGTTCAGCTTTCTCTGGAAGACCTAATGGAATGAAGAACCGCAAGCAGTTTGTAAAGAAAGAAGTTATCAATATTTATCCTGATACATTATGCTGGATGCATGATTATGCATATTCTTATAATGATAACTTGACTCGTTCTTATTTCTCTCACCCTGTTTATGATAACTATCCTGTTGTAGGAGTTACTTACAAGCAAGCAAAAGCATTCTGTATGTGGAGAACATTTATGATGAATAATTACTTAGAAAGCCACGACTATGATAGAATGGAAGATTTCCGTCTGCCAACAGAGGCTGAATGGGAATATGCAGCTAAGGGTGGTTCAGAAGGAACTCCTTATCCATGGGGCGGACCTTATGTAAGAAATGGTAGAGGTTGTTTCTTGGCTAACTACAAACAAAATAGAGGAGCTTATGACGATGATGGTGGAATGACAACTTTAGTTGTAGCACATTATGCTCCAAATGACTTTGGGCTGTATGATATGGCTGGTAATGTTTCAGAATGGTGCGAAGATATATATAATGAATCATCTTATAATTTTGCTCATGACTTAAGTCAATATGTATCCTATGAAGCAAAAGACAATGATTCTCCTGAAATGAAAAGAAAGGTTGTACGTGGAGGTAGTTGGAAAGATCAAAAATATTTTATTCAAACAGCTTCTCGTTCTTATGAGTATCAAGATTCAGGGAAAAGTTATTTAGGATTTCGTTGTGTACAATCTTATCTTGGACGTGTAAGGGGAGACAATCCTAAGACATCGTCAAATGTATATAAGAACTAAATTGTAAAAGGGGGCTAACCCCTTTACTATTATAACTCAAATAAAACAATAGACAATAAATAATCATCAAAATAAAACAATTAAAACACAAAGTATTATGGGCTTAGATAGTTTTGTAAGAAGTAAGTTTTATCAACAGCTAACAGCAAAATTGTATGGTTGGGGAGCATCTCTAGTTATTGTGGGTGCCTTGTTTAAACTCCAACACTATGAAGGTGCATCAATTTTATTGATTCTTGGTATGGGTACTGAGGCGATAATTTTCTTCGTATCTGCATTTGAACCACTTCATGTGGAGTTTGACTGGTCATTAGTTTATCCTGAATTTGCAGGAATGCATGACCAAAAGTCTGACGAAAAGAAAAAGAAAAGAAAAGAAAAAGAGGAAATAGCTAAAGCACAAAAAGAAGCTTTAGCAATATCAGGAACTCAAGGTGGAGTTCAAATTGTTGGAGGTTTGGGAACGACACAACAATTAGATGATATGCTTTCAAAAGCTAAGATTGGACCAGAACTTATAGAGAGTTTGGGTAAGGGATTACAAAACCTTTCTGAAACAGCAGGTCAGCTTGGCAAGGTAACAAATGCAGCAGAGGCTTCAGAAACATTTATTAAGAATGTAACAGGCGCATCAGAAGCAGTTAGTGATTTGTCTTCTTCTTACAGAAAAACAGCAGACTATTTAAATAAAGATTTAATGGTTTCAGGAGAGTATTTGGCTAATGTACAAGATGCAGCTTCAGCTGTAAGTACTCTTTCAAATATTTATAAGGAGACAGCTGTGGCTCTTACAAGTGGGGATTCTTCTTACTTGACAGAGCTTAAGACAATGGCTTCTTCACTTTCTTCAATCAATGCTTTGTATGAATTACAAATTCAAAATTCTACTGCACAATTAGAATCAACAAAACAGGTACAAGAAAAGATAGATAATTTAGTTGTCAACTTTGCTGACACAGCAGAAAATGTACTTAGATACAAAGAGCAAGTTAATGCCCTCTCTAAGAAGGTAACAGCTTTGAATGATATCTATGGGAATATGCTTGCTGCAATGCAAACAAGAGCATAGTGTGATAAACCTATTAATGTTTTAACAATAAAATAATAGAAAACTATGGGTGCAACGAATTGTCGCGAAACGCCGCGACAGAGAATGATATCAATGATGTATTTGGTGTACACAGCACTGTTAGCACTGAATGTATCTGTACAAATATTACAAGCTTTTGTGACTGTGGGTGATAGTATGGAGGTAACTAACAGATTGCTTGCAAGCAAGATTGATAATTCTTACTACGCTTTTGAGAAAGCTTACAATGCCGACAAAGATAAGGTTGGTCCCAACTGGGCAAAAGCTCAGCAAGTTAGACAAGAAACTGATAACATATTAAAATACATTGATGTTATTAAATATGAATTAGTAGCTAAGGTTGAAAAACTTGAAGGAGGTTCAACAGCAGCAAAAAAATTGTTGGAAGCTAAAGGATATGACGGAATACAAAGTAAAGATAACTGGGACATAGCAACAAACTATTTCATTGGCGCAAGCGAAAATGGAACTAGTGGCAAGGCTATGGAATTGAAGAAACATTTAGATGCTTATCAAGCTAAAATGATGGAATTGTCTGATGTTGGTTTTCGTCCTACACTTCAAAAAATACAGATAAATACAAACGCAACATATAAGAATGCAGCAGGTCAAAAATTAAATTGGCAGATGTATAACTTCTATAACTCAATTACTCTTGCTGACTTGGTTTTGCTCAATAAGTTTAAGTCAGAAATTCAAAATATGGAGTTTGATATTATCAATGACTTGGCTTCTGCGGTTAGTGCAAATGACTATAAGTTTGATAATGTTAGAGCAAGAGTTGTTCCAAAATCAACTTATATTATGCAAGGCGAGAGCTATGAAGCTGATGTATTTGTAGCTGCTTATGACTCACATACACAGCTTAGAGCTGAAGTTAGTGGAGGCTCAATGACAAGCAGTGATTCAGGAGCAATAAAACTTAAGTTTGGAGCAACAAGACTTGGGGCTCAGAAATATAGTGGAGTTGTTTATGTTAAGAAAGCAGATGGTGAGAAGCCTTATCCTTTTTCAGGAGAGTATTTTGTAGCAGCTCCAGCCGTTACAATTTCTCCAACAAAGATGAATGTATTTTATATTGGTGTAGATAACCCTGTTTCAATATCTTCTCCTGGTGTAAGTGCTGACCAACTGATACCTACAATAACAGGTGCTGGTGCTACAATCAGGAAGGTTAGTCCGGGTAACTTCATGGTAAATGTTAAATCTCAACAAAAAGTAAACATTACTGTGGCTGCTAACGTAAACGGTAAAATGATGAAGCAAGGCGGTATGGAGTTCCGTGTAAAAACAATACCAAAACCAAAAGCAATGGTTGGAGCTCAAGATGCTGGTGCTATTTCAAAGGAAATATTACTTGCTCAAGGAGGTTTGAGATGTACAATAGAAGGATTTGACTTTCCTGTTCAATATAATGTAATATCATTTGAAATGACATTTAACACAGGAGGTGATGGTATGGCTCCAATGCAAGCAACAAATAGCCGTTTTACTTCTGATATGAGAGCTCAAATTGGAAGACTAAGAAGAGGTAACAAGGTTTATATTGACAAGATTAGAGTAAAAGGACCAGACGGTGAGAAGAGCGTACAAAACCCTTCAATGATATTTAGAATACAATAACACGAAATAATTTATATTGAGTATGAAAAAGTTATCTTTAATAACATTTGCATTGATGATGAGTCTAATTAGTTGCAACGCATTTGCACAAGTATTGGACGAAGAACAAACAGCTCCAAGAGACAATTTCTATGAGGAGATATCTTTCAAACAAAGAAAACCATTTGAGTTTCCTTATGTTCGTAAGGCAGATGTAGTATGGCAGTGGAGAATATGGAGAGTAATTGATTTCCGCGAGAAAATGAATCAAGTCTTCTACTATCCTATTGACCCACAAGAAGGCAAAATCAATCTTTACACTGCAATAGATCAAGCTGTGGCAAATGGTAAAATAAGAATTTATGCAGATGATGAGTTCAAGACTGATATCACTGATAAATGGGAAGATGTCAAGAAGTCTTTTGCTCAGTCAAAAACAGTGGAGATGTTTAAAGATGATATTGATGGTACACAACAGCAGTATGATTCAACTATTGTTTCTCCTATTACAGCAGAGGATATAAAGACTCTTCGTATCAAGGAAGATTGGTTCATAGATAAAAATCGTAGTGTTCAAGATGTCAGAATAGAAGGTTTTGCATTTATCTACAACCAAATAAAGGAAGAGGGTGCAGCTCCAATAAAAATTCCACTATGCTGGGTAAGATACAATGACCCTGAGGTTAGAGATTTGTTGGCAAACACAGAGGTGTATAACTTTCAAAATGACATTCAAAGACGCTCTTATGATGATATATTCTTAAAGAGATCATTTGCTTCATATATCATTCGTGAGTCTAATGTTTATGACCGTGCAGTTTCTTCTTACACAGCTGGTGATGAAACATTGTTAGAAGCAGATAATATTAGAGATAAGATTTTTGATATAGAAGAAGATATGTGGGAGTACTAAACTACGCAACACATAGTCTAAATAATCAAGGATACTACTTGCAAAAAGTGGTGTCCTTTTCTTTTGTAATAATGGTTAGTGAAACAGCAGTCTATTTGCTCTAGAAATTACTATAACACATACTTTATAGGGCTGTAAGACAAACAGTGTTCTGGCTTAACAAAACAAAGCTTTAGCAAAATAAAACAAAGTTTGGGTAAATTATTTCTTTGTTTCAGTGCTTCAAAACAAAGAAATAAATAGACCACTATTGCTACTTGGTTTTTAAGCTATGAGACTTTATTTAGTAGTCTTTTGAGGTATGAGAACAGAGGTAAGAATGCTTACTGCTATAATGGAAATGATTATAATTAAGCTATGAATATTCTCAAAACCTATACGTTCCAAAGGCTCAGCAAAAAGCATCTTTACTCCAATGAAAGATAGTAATACGGCTAATCCTATTTTTAAGAAACGGAACATATTCATTACTCCACTGACAAGGAAGAATAAACTTCTTAGTCCCAAGACAGCAAAAATATTAGAGAAGAATACCACAAAAGGGTCTTTGGTTACAGAGAATATGGCAGGAATTGAATCCACAGCAAACAACAAGTCTGTTACCTCAATAACTAAAAGACACATAAATAATATGGTAATGAATAGCTTTCCGTTTTTACGAATAAAGAATTTTCCATTTTCTTCCGAATGGTCTAATGGTATAAAACGACTAATTAATTTTACCACAGGATTATCTTTAGTTTCTACTTTTTCTTCTTTGTTTCGTTGCACAAACATCTTTATACCCGCATAAATCAGGAAAGCTCCAAAGATATAAAGTATCCATTCATACTTTTGAATAAGTGCAGAAGCAAGAAATATGAAAAGGAATCTCATTACAATGGCACCAATAACTCCCCACATCAATACTTCTTTGTAGTACTTTTGTTCAATAGTAAAAGAAACAAAGATAAGTATCATCACAAAGATATTATCTATTGACAAAGAGTACTCTATTAAATAGCCAGTGATGTATTCAATACTCATTTGGGAGCGGTATTTTTCAACGGCTTGTTCATAACTCATTGTTCTAGGGTATGTTTTGCCATGATACTGCTGAGCTATTTGGTTAAGGTCTTCCATTGTGCTTACTCCATGCACTTTTTCACCATGGAAGCGTAAGAATATACAAAAAATAAGCGATAGAGTAACCCAAATAGCAGTACTTACGAAAGCTCTTTTCATTGACACTACTTTGTTTTCTTTTTCAAAAACACCAAGGTCAAGCACAAGCAATCCTACAATTATAACTATGAATGAAATGAAAAATATTGCTGTCATATTGGAAGCAAAAGTACTAAAAATATAAATAAAACACTTATCTTTGCAATCTAAAACAAACAAAAAGAGATGGAAATAGATGTTTTTATTCCTTGTTGTATAGACCAATTTTCACCACAAACAGCAGATAATCTTATTACCCTGCTTCGGAATCTGGGTCATAAAGTTAATTACAATAACAATCAGACTTGTTGTGGAAGAGTATTTTATGACAATGGGAATTTCAATGAAGCTAAGGAGGTAGGAGAGAAATTTATAAACGATTTTTCTATTCGTAACTATATTGTTTCTTGTTCTTTGAGCTGTGTGGGTTATGTCAAAAACAATATGGGGAAGCTCTTTTACAACACTTCAAACCACAACCGCTACAAAGACATAAATGAAAAAATAGTAGATATAGCTGAATTCCTTGTTGATATAGTGCAGAAGCTTGATGTAGGAGCTATTTTTCCACACAAAGTTTTCTTGCTCAATAATTGTCATTCACTCACAGAATATAATCTTGAAGAGGAAACAAAACTACTGCTTGAAAACGTGAAAAGCTTAGAATTGGTAGGTACTTATGACAATCAGTTTTGTTGTGGTTATGCAGGTATGTTCACACTGTTCAATGAGCCAGTGAGCTTGCAACTAGCAAAGAAGAAGGTTCAGCAAGCCTTAGATTGTGGTGCAGAATATATTGTTAGTGGAGATATGACTTGTTTAAAACATCTGCAAGGATATATTGACAAGCATAAACTGTCTTTGAAGACTATTCATATTGTTGATTTGCTCATGAGTCGCTAAAGAGAAACTTTTTTATGCTAAATGAATATCCTTGGGGTGATAATAGAGTTTATAACTCGTATTCTTCATACTTTAAGAAGCTTTTTGGCTCGCGTATGCAGAAACTTTCTTTGGATTGTGGTTTCACTTGTCCTAATCGTGACGGAAGTCTTGGTAGGGGTGGTTGTACTTTTTGTTTGAATGATGCTTTCAATCCTTCTTATTGCAGCAAAAACAAAAGTGTTATCCAACAGATAGAAGAAGGTAAGGAGTTCCATCGCTGGCGTTATAAGAAAGCACAAAAATATTTAGCATATTTTCAAGCATATTCCAATACTTATGCTTCTTTGGAAAAACTTAAACAATTATATAGCCAGGCTTTGGAACAGCAAGATGTTATTGGATTGGTCATTGGTACAAGAGCAGATTGTGTAGATGAGCAAAAGTTAGATTACATTGCTCAGTTGAGCCAAAAGTATTATGTTGTCTTGGAATACGGAATAGAGTCTTGTTATGATAAAACTCTGCAAAGGATAAATAGAGGAGCTACATTTTTTCAGACAGCCCAGGCTATAGAGCAGACAAAGCAAAGAGGAATATTTACAGGGGGACATATAATCTTTGGACTTCCTTCTGAGAGCAGAGAAGATATGTTAGCAGAGGCTGATATTATTTCTCAAATGGGACTTGACAGCTTGAAGTTCCATCAACTGCAACTCATCAAAGGTACAGCAATGGTACAGGATTTTCAGCAGAATAAAGAGGACTTTTATTTTCCAACATTTGAGGAGTATAGAGATTTTGTGATAGATTTTATGGAGAGACTCTCACCCGATATAATGATAGAGCGATTTGCCTCTGAGGTGCCACCACGTTATAGATATAATGAAGGTTGGGGAAACATAAGAAATGAACAAATAGTGCAACTTATTGAACAACGTTTTAGCCAAAGAAACACTTGGCAAGGCAGACTATATAAGAAAGAATAAAAACCCAAGAGAGATGAAAAAACAATTATTAGGTAAGACATTAGAGCAGTTGCAAGAAGTATGCAAAGATCTTTGTTTGCCATCTTTTGCTGCCAAACAAATAGCCCAGTGGATTTACCAGAAAAGAGAGGAGGATATAAATAACTTTACAAATCTATCTGTTAAGGCGCGAGAGATTTTGGCTGGTGAATATGAAGTGGGTTTTGTTTCTCCTATTGAGGTGCAGACTTCCCAAGACGGCACAAAGAAATATCTCTTTAAATATGATAGCAAGTCTTTTGTTGAGACAGTGATTATTCCCTCTGAAGACAGAATAACAATATGTGTTTCCACACAAGTGGGTTGCAAAATGAATTGTGCTTTCTGTGCCACAGGTCATCAAGGCTTTGTTTGCGATTTGAGTGCAGGGGAAATACTCAATCTTGTTATGAGTGTGCAGGAAAGCTCTCAGATAACCAATATAGTATATATGGGAATGGGTGAGCCAATGAATAACTATGACCAAGTTATGCAAAGTTTGCAAATCCTTACTTCTTCTTGGGGGTTGGCTCTTTCACCACGCAGAATAACTGTTTCTTCCTCTGGTTTAAGAGAGGGAGTAAAGAGGTTTTTGAAAGAGAGTGATTGTCATTTGGCTATTTCGCTGCATAGTCCTTTTACAGAGCAGAGACAAACCATTATGCCAGTGGAGAAAAGCAACCCAGTGGCGCAGATAATATACGATATAAAACAGTGCGATTGGAGTGGTCAAAGACGTGTGAGCTTTGAATACATACTTTGGAAAGACTTTAACGATAGCGAGGAACATGCAAAGTCCATAGCTGACTTATTGAGTGGTTTTGAGTGCAGAGTGAATCTTATTCGTTTTCACACAATACCAGGTACTCCTTTCAAGAGTGCAAGCAATGCAGAGCTGATAGCTTTCAGAGACAGGTTGAATGCAATGGGATTGCTTTGCACAATAAGAGCCTCAAAGGGAGAGGATATTCTGGCAGCATGCGGACTTTTATCCACAAAAGCAATAACAGAAGAAAAATCAAAAAACCAAGATACACAATGAACAATATAGAATATCAAAGAAGAAAGACCATTGAGGTTATGGTTGGCTCTGTTGGCATTGGAGCAGAAAATCCAATACGTATTCAGTCAATGACTAATACCGACACAATGGACACGCAGGCTACAGTTGATCAAACACTGCGTATGGTAGAGAGAGGTTGCGAGATTGTTAGAATAACAGCACCTGATATAGTAGCAGCACAAAACCTTTACAATATAAAGAATGAACTTGCTAAAAGAGGTTGCAATGTACCTTTGGTAGCGGATATTCATTTCAATCCTAAGGCTGCAGAAGTGGCAGCTCAAATAGTTGAAAAGGTAAGGATAAATCCAGGAAACTACACAGACAGAAACCATGGCAAGATAGACTATACACAAACAGAATACAACAATGAGTTAAAGAAGATAACTGATAGACTCTTACCTTTAATAGAGATATGTAAGAAACATCATACAGCCATAAGAATAGGCACTAATCACGGCTCACTGTCAGAGAGAATTACTTCTCGCTATGGCAACACTGCCAATGGTATGGCTCAGAGTGCTATGGAGTTTGCACGCATTTGTCATTCTTTAAACTTTGACCAGTTAGTTCTCTCTCAAAAGGCTTCTAACACGCGTGTAATGATTGCTTCAACACGTCTGTTGTGTGATATGCTTGATAAAGAAGGTTTGTCTTATCCACTTCATCTTGGAGTAACAGAGGCAGGCAGTGGAGAAGACGGCAGGATCAAGTCAGCTATTGGTATTGGTACTTTGCTTTCCCTTGGTATTGGAGACACGATAAGGGTTTCTCTTACAGAGGCTCCTGAGGAAGAAATCCCAGTAGCACAAGCTATCTTGCAAGCAACGGGTAATCGTATATATAAGGCAGAGATTGTCTCTTGTCCTTCTTGTGGTAGAACAAAATATGATATTCAAAAAGCTGTAATGGCAGTGAAAGCACGCCTTGGACACTTGAAAGGAATAAAGATAGGTGTCATGGGTTGTATTGTCAATGGACCTGGAGAAATGGCAGATTGCGATTATGGTTATGTTGGCTGTGGTGGAGGAAAGGTTAATCTTTATCGTAAGAAAGAGACGGTGCTTGAAAACATTGATGAGTCTATTGCAATAGATAAGCTCATAGATATGATAAAACAAGACGGCAATTGGAGAGAGAAATAATCAATAACAAGAATAAAATATAACAATGATTATGTTTTTTTGGAAATATTTCTCTATCTTTGCCAGTATAAAAGTATTATAATTGAATAACACAATAAATAAAATGGAAAAAACAGTCAGGACAATATTTCTAATATTATTAGTAATAACGGTAACATTATCATTTGTGGATTGTAAGGAGGATAACGACAATTGTTGTAATTGCACAAGTCAATTTATACAAAAGAATGTCCTAATACCTAAGACGTCAAATGAAATAGCATATTTGATGATTAAGGAAAATAAGTTGGTATTATATGTTTTGTTTAATGCTTTTATTCCTCAATATAATTGGTATTATATCTGCAATGAGGATAAAATCAGTAGCACTATTATTAATGAGGTAAAGACAAATGGGAGTGTAGATGTTTTGGTTAATGGGAATATTAGACAATTAAAAATCGGTGAGGTTTCAATACATGAAAGTGAATATGATAGGAATACTTACGATATTGAAATCATAAGTATAAGAAAAGTCACTAAATAATAAAATGATATTATTACACTTATGAAGGAAATCCCATTTTTAACCAAAGTGCGACTTTCACTTTGTTTTATTGCGTCCAAACTTTGTTTCGCTCTGACAAAACTTTGTTACTCGTTGGCGGAATTAGATAGCATATTTAACATGGTCAATAGGTTTGTGATTGATAAAGTTGAAGTATTGAGACACAGTAAAGGCGGTAATCTTTGATAATATTCTTGTAAAGAAGCCTTTGGCTCCTTTGGCATAATTTCTAATAAACATAAATTGGTCTGATAACTGTGAGAACACTGTCTCTATCCTTTTTCTTATTCTTCCTGAATATTTACTTAATGGACTTAATTGTGTCTGATTACTT
>Ga0183095_10457_pt1 | contig 93288 bp, 106 predicted proteins | sample BioMet4_FD_130346 | JGI IMG/M metagenome (GOLD analysis project Ga0183095, IMG submission 130346) | Microbial communities from bioreactor (seeded with sewage sludge) at LBNL, California, USA - Biofuel metagenome 4 (v2) (version 3) | ecosystem: Engineered > Bioreactor > Anaerobic > Unclassified ...
ATTGTATCGGCTCCATTGAAATACCGGATGTTTCATCTCTACAGGAACCGGATGTTCTGATACAGACAAGAAAAGGAGTAGCCGTAAGCTACTCCCAAGCGCAAATGGCAGGATAAGCATATAAAAAACCGAGTGTTCTTACAGCACTTTCAAATACTATAAGAACACTCGGCATGGTACGGCGGATCAGAGGCAAGAATAATTTTTAACTGATTTCGCAGTAAAACCTCTGCGAAAAATCCTCCCCGTAGCAAAAGACACGAAAGCTGCATTAAGCCGGATCAGAGTAACGTAATGCTATCCGGCAAGGAGCATGGCAAAATATTGCAGGCTGGATCAAATACAATATATAACTGCCGGATTGAAGTGCAGCATTTTTCGAAGGCGTCGGGGAATTTCTCCGACGCCTTCGTTTTCTCTTGTCGAATATAGGGGATATTTGTCAATCCAGCAGCAGCCCGAATTTCAACTTTCAAGAAAGAAATTCGCCATACCATACAATTGAATCAATTTATCGGCAGGGCGGCAGTTTCCCGCTGCCCAATCCTTGGACAACGAGAAAGGATGGTATTGCTGCCCGTGTGCCGGTCGCATCTACGGAAGGAGTTTGATGTGCGATGGATTTTGATATCCGCCGCATTGAGATGGCCCGCCGTCTTTATGCGCCAGGACACACGGCTTTTAAGCGTCAGGGATTTTGTAGGATTCATCTGCCTTGCGGCAGACAGAGGGAAACTGCCACCAGAGGGGACAAGCCTCCGCCTGCCGGTCCATATAATCCCTGCGAGCCTCTCAATGTACGAAAAGCAGCCGATTTGACACAGTGTAAAATCGGCTGCTTTTGCTTTTTTCCGCTTCCCATAATTCGGTGCCGGGGACCGCCTTTGTTTCTGAATTTTAAAAAATTCAGAAACGGAGGTTGGCCTATGTGGCAACGTAATGATGGAAAAAGCGAAGCAAATATTCTGCAGAATCAGTTTACAAAATATCTGATGACTGCCATTCGCCGACGTAAGGCGGCATACTTTACCCACCGGGGAACCGTGGAACGATATGAGTTTCCAGTGGATTTTCAGGAAGTGTGGCCCGAATTCTGCACTGACCCGGACATGCTGGACCGCCTACCTCTTCAGATGCAGCTGGAGAATACCGCATTGAAACTTGCTCTGGAACAAATGAAAGGGCGGGAGCGGTACATATTCCTTGCAAAGGTTCTTGATGAGCGCAGCTTCGAAGAACTGGCAGAAGAATTGGGTATGGGTTATAAGGGCGTTGCTGCCGCTTATTACCGGGCCTTAGAAAAAATCAGAAAAGAAATGCGAGGTGAGGAACAATGAATTTTAAAGAGCTCTTGCTTGCGGCAAAACACGGGGATTCTCAGGCCGTTTGCAGCGTACTCGAACTGTATAAACCGCTGCTGCTGAAAGAATCTATCGTAAACGGCGTGTTTGATGAGGACCTGTATCAGGAGCTGTGCATGGTTCTGATGCACTGTGTTGAAGTAATCAGAATTTAAGGTAAGCGGAAAGACCCCAAAAACCTTGGGGCCTTTCCCGTTGTCTTAAAAGATTTTGAATCTTGCAGAAAATTATGATAAGGATCCCTGTTTATAAGTATGACGAAAAAAGTAATCGTCTGTAACGTGAATATTTCGTTGAACTGTAACACATAATATGTTACAATGATAAAAATTCGCGTTACAAGGAGACGATTACACATGCAGGCATTGGAAAAATTGTTGCATATCCCGTTTAAAGAACAAGAATATACACAGGAAAATACTCTGCCTTTGTTTTTACGGGGAACCTATGAATTAAAAACTCTGCAGGTGGAAGGAGTCAGCTTTTTATGTGCGGTGCCAAAAGAGAAGGTCAATTTTGCCGCCATGCGTAAGCATAGAAATAAACTGAAAGAGCTGACCGGGATGGAGTGCGTTTTCTGTGTGGATTCCATATCGGCCTACACGAAAGGGAAAATGCTTGAGGAAGGAATTCCTTTCATTTTAGGAGAGAAAGAAGTTTATCTGCCTTTTCTTGGAATGATTCTGAATAATGCCGTGAAAAAGGACAAGAAGCGCCCTCTCAGGATTGCTTATCTTACGCAGAAAATGCTCCTAACTGTCCTGTACCAGAAAATCACGAATGCTTCCGTGACAGACATGGCAAAAATATTGGGTGTCAGTAAAATGTCTGTGACAAGATGCTTTGACGAGCTGGAGGCTTTTGAGCTGGGACTGATTCAAAACAATGGAACAGCCGGGAGGTATCTGATTTTGAAAGAGAACCATAAGGCATTTTGGGAAACGATCAGACCGCTCCTGCGCAATCCGGTGGAAAAACAGTATTATCTGGACTGCACCCCGCCCTGGCCGCTGCCTGCAAGCGGCCTTACGGCAATCAGTCATTTTACCATGTTGGCGGATAATTCCTATGACACCTATGCAATCGCCAAGCAGGCACTCAAGGATTTGCAGCCTGAAAAGCTGCCGCAGGTGCCTCAAGGAGAGATTCCTGTCGCTATCATACAGGTCATGGGGTACAACTATCTCTATGAAGGAGATGATGTGCTTGTCATTGATCCCCTTTCTGCAGTGCTGTCGCTTACTCAAGAGGATATGAGCGACCCGCGTATAGAAGGAGCTGTACAAAAAATTATGGAGGAGTTTGTATATGATGAAGGGGCTTGACGTATTCAAAGATTATTTTCAGGCGTATTCAGAGCAATATGTGCTCATTGGAGGCGCTGCCTGCGACATTATTTTTGAGGAACAGGATGCCGCGTTCCGGGCCACCAAGGATTTGGATCTGGTTCTGATTGTCGAAGCACTGACGCCGGATTTCGGTCAAGAATTCTGGCAGTTCATTCATGACGGCGGCTATGAAAACAGGGCTAAAAGCAGCGGCACTCCTCAATTCTATCGATTTGATAAACCAAAGAACCCGAGCTTTCCGTATATGATTGAGCTGTTTTCCCGGGTGGTAGAGACTTTTCAGGGTGAAGCCGCCGGTCCTCTTGTCCCTTTACCTTTGAGTGATGAAATATCCAGCCTTTCCGCGATTTTATTAAATGAGGACTACTACGCTTTGATTCTGAACGGAAGAATCTTGGTCTCCGAGCTTGTCGTTCTCTCTCCTACATATCTGATTCCATTTAAGGCAAAGGCATGGCTGGATCTAAGCGAAAGAAAATCCCAGGGACAGCATGTTGACGAGAAAGACATCCGCAAACATAAAAATGACATAATACGGCTTGCAACACTTTTGAACGGTTCCGAGAAATGTGAGCTTTCAGAAACAGTCAGACAGGACATGTCGGCATTCGTAGAAAAGCTGCGCCAGGACCCTGTTGATCCCAAATCCTTGAAAATTACAGGCATCCGGTTTGAAGATATTTTGGACGTTCTCCGGCAGGTCTATTTTACTGATTAGAATCAGAAAGCAAAAGAAGTCTGCACTAGCATCTCGATTTCGATTAAAATGCCGATAGACATACATTGAGTATTATAGTAATACTTTTAGCTTCTGTCTAAATATTCTTCTTCCTTTATACTAATACTAACAGTAACAGAATAATACAAAAAGGAGGAGCAAAATGGACAGAAAAAGCATTGGACACCGTATTCAAACGTACAGAGAAGCCGCAGGAATGAGTCAGGATGAACTCGCTGAAACTCTTGAATTAAGCACAATTTATATATCTACGATTGAGCGAGGGGTAAGGACACCGAGCCTGGAGGTATTTGTTAGTATTGCAAACGCGCTGAATGTCTCTGCCGACCTTCTGTTGGTGGACGTTCTGCGGAATGGCTATAAGGTTAAAGCATCTCTGTTATCAGAAAAATTGGAAACAAAGTCCTCAGAAGACAGGGAGCGGGTTTTCAATGTGATTGAAGCTATGGTAAAGTGATGGAGCATAAACAGAATACGGAACAAAACGGTCTGCGGGTAATTATCCGCAGACTTTTTGTTTAACCTGCCACCGTTTGCGAAAATTCGACATTCAAAAGTGCTATACTAATACTATAAGTATTAGTATAATACAAAAAGGAGAACTCAATATGCGATCAGTCATGATTAGAAAACTGGATGGTCTGGGCCGCATCGTCTTACCAAAAGAGCTGCGGGATATACAGGGCCTTAACGAAGGAACGCCTATGGATGTACTTTTGGACGATGATGGTAACGTGTTGCTGCGAAAATCCACCTGTCTTTGCATCCTCTGCGGTTCAAGCAAAATTGTATGGACGGAAAACGGAAAATCGCTGTGTGACGCTTGCATGGAAAAAATCAGCAAAGAGAGGGAGGACATCCACAATGAGGTTGAAAAAAAAGCAGAAAGCGGCAGAAAGCGCAATTCAAAAAATTGCGGAACAGGAGGGTGTATCAATTGAGTACGTCAGAAAACAAATCCAGGTTGCCATGTTAAACGGGTTATCCAGTAAAGACCCAAAGATTAAGGCGTTTTGGAACAGCGTTCCGCGTGAGGCGGATATTCCCACGCCGGAGGAATTTATTACATATGTTTCTCAAAAGGTTATTACAGACCTCCCGATGCAACGCGGACGGTCATTATGAAGCTGGGCTTCACAATTTTCATAACAAAAACGGCAGCTCCTTACTCGGAGCTGCCGTTTTGCTTAGTCAACCAGTTTTAAATTTGGATTCTCTTTTAACATGCGCTCTGTTTCCTCCCGATAAGCTTTGATGTATGCCGTTCGCTCCTCGTCCATTCCAGGTTCAAACCACATACTACCCAGCCAAGGAGTGCAGTGCCGCTCATTGGATTCGAGCGTTGAGAAACCCATTGGCTGCGGCCGCCGTTTTTTCGGATTACGGGTGTGCCGCATAGCTTTTTCATAGCTCATGTTATCGCACCGTCTCAAGGTCATGATACTGCTTTTGCATCAGTATCATGTTCAATTACTTCACCGCTGGTGAAGCCCTGACTGAGCAGCTTTAAAATGTGTAGCTGGCTGTCCTTGGAGAGCTCCGTAAAATCAACCAGCGTTCCTTCTACGCAAATCGTAAAGGCCACTGTCCAGGTTCCTGTTTTCATGTGACCACCTTGCCTTTCTCCGCAAAAAGTCTTTGCAGTCCTGCCGCCAGTTCAGTTATGGTCCGGCAGGCAACCCGCAGCGAGCTGTTGTGGTTTTTTCCCTGTGCGTTCATCTCCGCGACGGTGATCTGCATATCGCAACCCTCCTGTGTAATCCATACACGCCGACTGCAAGCGAGATCTTCCGCAATAATCCACAGCGGGCGATACCTTGTTATATAGCCCTGCACAGGAGACCTCCAGCCGCTCCGGTCAGTATAACAAAAACCGGGTACAGTGCGTTGACGTTCTTGTAAGAGCGCATAGACCTGTTTATATTTCATACGATTTTCCTCATTTCCGTTGACTCAGATATTCCGCATATCCTTCGGAATCCATTTCTCTTAAAGCGTTAGGAAAAAAATGATATTCCGGATATACGCAAAAGCCGCTGAATCCCACCAGTCCTGTAGGCACACCTAACTTGTGATGTTTAATCCATTCCAGTATCCCTTGTCCGTTATTGTTTGTATCAATAAAGGCATGTTCACGGTCTCTGACACCATCAAGATTGACCGTCAGCGTTTGCCAGGGTTCAGGGGTGTCATCTTCCCATGTGGTCATTGTAATGGCAAGGTTGCCATTGGAATATGTACGGACTTCCAGTTGCATCGGATGAACGGAGCCGTATTTCTTTAAGTCATATAGTTTCATATAGTTAAATTCCTTTCTGAATAATAACCAAAGATGATACGCAAACCTTTGCGAATCTTTGGTTTTGTGGGTGAGCCGGTAGCAATCCGCAAACCGGACCCGAATGCCCGTCCAAAGGACCAGAGTTCGTAGTGGGTGCAAAGGTGGCGCTTGCGCGTATGGGCACTGGAGACAGTCCAGCGATAGGCGTCACCGCATACAACAAACTCTTTCGGGTAGCAATATTCATGCATCCCGTCCGGTGTAAAGTCATCCAGCGCCACCGCGTTTCCATGTCCGGCATCGGCTTGTGAATTGATGACTGCCCGGAGCCATTTCTTGAAATCAGCGCTATCTGCTTTACAACTCATAACTGCAATCCAAAAACTTGCTGGCTGCCTCATAACCGTTGTTCTGGAGCAGCTGACTGATTTCGTTAACCGCACGCAGGTATGGCGGTCGGAACCGCTGAATCTCCGTTACCGTGAGCGAGTATCCATCTGCCGGAATGATTTCAACTAATCCACCGAGCAGTTCCGGTTTTTCCACATAGATGTCCATCAGGGCAACCATGAGGGGATGGTTTCGATCCCCGGAGATTCTGATGATTGGTAAATTCATATTTCGCCTCCTGATTTTAGCTTTCCGTGGCCGTACTTTCCTCATCATCGAGGATTCCGCGCCGCTTTTTGATTTCTGCAATTTTTTGCTTCCATGCAAGACGGGACTGTTCGGCGCGCTGGCGTTCCGCTTCCTGCTGTTCCGGAGACAGCGCGGAAAACTGAAATTCTCTTTGGTCCTCAGAGATATCCCAAATTACACGGCGAATAATTCTTTCCGCAATTTCATTTGCGGTAGGCGCGTGGTTTTCCAGCGCCTCACTTCCCGTGCGAAACAGGTCAAGATAGCGCTCATACTGGTGCTCCGTCAGAAAGCCGTAGCCGTAATCATTCTGGATTTCATATTCGCTGTGGTACGACATGACCTGTTCAAATTCTGCCTGCCGTTTGGCTTTCTCCTGTTCGACCTTGCGTTCCAGTTTGGCGGCCAGGCGTTCCAATTCCTTAATTACCCTCTTGCAGGCATCGGCTTCCAGCAGATAACCTTCCGCGTCCGGCCTAAAATATTTTCGACACATATAACAACACCTCCATGCAAATTAAGATCGCTAACCACGCCTAAAATGCCGGCACCTTTCACAGACGCCGACATGGACTGCCCGAAAGCTTTGAAACGAGCGCATTTTATCTGCGCAGGCAGTATGGGCTATACTCAACGTCCTTTGATGTCTGTTGCCGTTTGAGCGGCTTTGATACCGCAGAGCGTAACGTTTACTCATGCGTCTGCTCCATTTCCTTGTAGGGAGGTACGGAAAGCCCCGCGGTGATCAGCCTGACAGCAGAGCGAAAACCTGTTTCAAAAGCCTGTTCCATTTCAAAGCTGCTTCGGGCATCCAAAGCACGCCGGTATTCCTCAACCTGCGCCCATGCGTCTGGAGAAAGCAATTCCCTGAGATGTTTTTGGCGCTCTACCACCGGCTTGTTGTATTCCCGCAGCTGGGCAGCATCCTGTTCCATATCCGGCTCAAAATTGCCGTAATACAGCTCTTTAAGAAAATCTGACGGAACGTCAATAGGAAGCTGTAACACGGACTGAGGTTTTACCTGTGATACGGCTGCAGTCAGTTCCTTCAGGGCTGAGATCAGCTGTGGAAGCTGATGCTCAAAAAAGGTGCGCCCGGCTCTGGTTTCATAAAAATTCATTCTCTATGCCTCCTTTTTCTGTAAAGATGGGGGCGGCAGAGAGAAGATTATCCCTCCGCAGCCCCTGTGATAATTGTTCTTCCGGTGTGATTCCGGACAGCGTAAAACTCTTGATGCCTTTAAGTTGCTTTTTGTATTTATGCCGCCTCCTTCTGAAGCTGCAGCAGTAATACCTGGGTACCGGTCATTTCAAAATTACCTTCTGAGGGAGAAACAAAGCGATGCCGGCGCCGCTGGAGCCAGTCGCGGAATTCTGCATACTCCTTTTTATCAGAATGCCTGACACGCACACAGCATACAGCGGCCAGCGTTCCACCGGGTTTCAGAAACTGGAACGCATGGCGGATATGCCGGCATTCCTCGCTGAACGGCGGATTCATCAGTACCGCGTCATAGGTGGGCTGAGGTTCCAACTCCAACAGATCCGACCCTATGAGCCGGTAGCCTTTCAGCTCCAGCACTTCACGGAAATCAGGAACAATCTCAACACAGTCCACATTGGGCGTGACTTTTCTGATTTCATCCGCGATATTGCCGATAGCAGCTTCCGGCTCCAGCACATGGCTGGACTCGTTGACGGGAGCCAACTGCAGCAATTGTGTCGCCAATGGGGCCGGCGTAAACTGCACATCACCCTTCTGATTAAGACGGGCACGAAAGGTCAGTTCCCGGAGGCGTTTGGCGTTGGGATTAGGTGGAATGGTAGCTTTACGCATCAGATCGTCAAAATACTCGATGGCCTGAAGCATAACGGCTGTATCCCTGATGCCTGCTTTCAGCATTCGCGCCGCCGTCGTACTGTCCTTTGCTGGGAATGTGAGACGGGACCAGCCGTGTGGGTGCTCTTTGGCGTATTGGACGGACGCAGAGTACGAGCGCATGTTCTCATAAAAAGCGCCATTAATCAGAGCGTTCTCCAATTGCGTCAATTCACGGCAGACGGCCTCTTCACCAAGGTATTCCAGCATCTGTTTCTGAGCCCGATACCGGTCGGCGGTGCGGTCCCGGTGAAGCTGTTCCTGTTGCCGTTTCCATGTGTTTGTTTTGTAGTCTCCGCTCAGTCCAGTGATTTTCTTCTCCAGACTGCCAATCTGATTTTCAATTTTCGTACTAATATTGTTCATAGACGGTTCTCCCAATCAAAAAGATTTGCAGACATGTAAATGTGCCTGCCTCGTTTATTTGGATTTCAATGTGGGAGGCGTGAAATACGGCTCGTACCGATAACCGCCATCGCACAGATAAAAGTAATGTGGCTTCAGACCGTCATCAATTTCGACAATCCCATGCCTTGGCACTGTAACCCCTAAAAGCTGGGGGCCGGCGTCATAAGAGCACTGTTCCCAAAACTCTTTTGCAGACAGTGCAGTCGTTGTTTCTGCGATAACCATATAACGGTGCGCAACGGGAGCCAGTTCCTGACCCAGTGACACGCGTAAGGATTCAAAAAGATACCAGTCGTTGTCGCTTTTGAATCCGAAAATCCGGACCTTACGCGGATAGAGCCGTTTGGGGCACCAGCTTGGCGCCTTGGTGACAGGGTCGCGTTTTTTAAACATCCGCGCCCGCTTGCCTCCGATACAATAATGCTCAAATTCGTGGAGCATAACGCCGTACTTTTTTTGCCGAAGGCCGGAATGACGATAATAAGACTCACAGGAAGAACAGCCCGGTTCCCTGATTTTGATTTCAGCCATCGGTATCCCCCTCATCCATGAGCAAAGAGGTTACGATTTCGATGCGAATAAAGCGTGCTGCGGCATATCCAGCCAGATAGGTGTACCAGACGGTATCGTTCTGTTCCTCCGAGTCGTATCGCGCTGTGTCCAGCGTTTCTTTTTCCTCCGCAATTAGGCGAGCCAGTTCTTCCTGCGCCCTTTGGAGTGAAAAGAAGCTGCCAGCAGGGGTGGGGTCTTGAAAGCAGCCGAGATCGCTGTCGACGCTGGTTGTAATAATGGTATATATTTCTCTTGGTTCACGCAATTTTACTCCGCCTTTCTTCTACAGCATCTGCGAGAGGGCTGACACGCCAGTCCTCCGGATGCCGTTGTCTATTTTTGACTTTGATCAGCAGGTCCTCATTGGCGCATATCGCAAGCTGTTTCCAACGGTACTGCGGGCAGCATTCCGTTCCCTGAAAAACCAACCGTTCCAAAGCATACATAGCAAGTCCTTTCCGCCAAAGTTACTGCCCGTTCAGCAGTTCCCGCAGCTTCTTTGTCAAATTGACAAGATTGCGGTCGTACTGTGGCAGAAATGGCTTTTCTAAATCATAGTTGTAGTAGCGGTAGAACAAAATCGGAAAAAGAGCCTGCCGAAGCTGGCTGCTGCCGAGTTGACGCAGGCACCGCCCAATTTCCCGGGCAGAATCGTATTCCCGTTTTACAAATTCCTTGTCCTCACGCTTAAAGTTCTGATACATCCAGTCGTTAACCAGTACACGGCCGTCAGTAAAATGGTGGGGCGCTTCGGTACAGAGTAGGTATTCAAAGTCCCGGCCCTTTGTGCCGGGCGCTGCCGTAAACGGATAGAGCCTGCACACGCGTGGCCGTGCTTCATATACGCTGCACCTGCTGTCTTTCAAAAAAATACAGGTGTCTTCCGGACTGGAAACCTGCAATGTGAAGATTGGATACCCCTCCTCCAGCGGAACCGCTGTTGTATATTGGCTGAACACGTCATCCATGCCGGTGATGGCATCCCCGCGCTGTTTCAGAAATCTTGCCAGCCGGAAAGCATCCAGGCTTTCCAGCATGACCTTTTGTTCCACATGGCGGCAGCAAGCGCCGCACATCTGGCAACGGAATGTGACCCAATCCTTTGTACGGACGGGCCGGACTTGATATCCTTCAAATTTCATATTGATCCCTCTTTTTTAAAAAGAAAAGGCCATGACAAGCTTATACTTGCCACGGCCTTTTAACAGTGAGACTGCTGGCACCCGGCCTGAATTCCGGGCGCCGTGTCCAGACGTTTTCAACGCCGGTTCTGTAAATTAAGATCCCTTTATTTTATGCGGCCGCTCTCACAGGGAGCGGGCTCACGGCCGCCAGTGGAAAAGGGCCCATCGCCAGCGTATAGTGAGTGTTCAGCGTCTCAAAACGGATTTGATTCACTGTCTGCTCATGGATAGCCACCACTCTGGATGTATGAAGCACCTGACCGCCTGAGAATACGACGGCACCTTTGCCCACAGCGACCGGATACAACAGCGATCCGATCAGGTGAACGGTCTTTTTATTATTCTTCATTCGTTAAAACCTCCCATCCTGTTGTTTTAAGGTATATGCCTTTTTACTCATAGCACAGCTCCAGCAGGGCGCGATGAGCGTCCTCCAGCAGCTCGCGTACTCGTTTGATCGTGGTCCTTTGGCGGTGCGCGATGTCCCGCACACCATAACCATCAGTCTTCATACGAATAGCATCCAACTGTTGGCGGGAAACACGTTTAGCGAGGTCGTGTAGGAGCAGTTCCATCTCAAATTTCTCCATGAGCGAATCCGGGACGGCAATCGTCTGTTCCAGCGGCAATCCCCCGTCGTACAGGCTGATATGGATGCTCACTACCTCGGCATTACGCTTCTGGCGGTTCTGCATCTTGTAGTAGTTCATCAGATCACATCTCATACAACTCCACGCAATGGTTGCAAATGAGAATGATCTAAGATTGTCCTCGGCAAAATATCGCCTTACGGCTCTTAGGTACCCGAAGACAATCACGTCGTAATATTCGTCTTCGGGAAGATGGTTTTCATTGAGAAAGGCATAAATCAGGTTATGATGCTCTGTTGCAAATTTTCGTTCCTCAGAATTTAACGGTACTTCTTTTAGCATTTTGATTTCCTCCTTTAATAAATAGGGCGCCTCCGGTTAAAACCGGAGACGCCCTGGTAAACATGGTATATGGCAGAAGAGCCGTATCAAAAACATTAAGCCGGGAGATCTTCCCGGTCGCCGTCAATCTGATGCGCAATGCAGAAATGACCGTCCGCTTCCTGTGCAGGCTGGTCATAGCCGCTGTAGTCGCAGCCGTCGTCAAACTGGTCTTCTGTGGCGGCAGCGCGCTGCTGCAGGGCCAGCTTGACCTGTTCCCGGAAGCTGTCCGCATAAGCCTTGATCTGCGCCAGTTCTTGACCGGTGAAATCGTAAAGCTTGCGGAAAGTGGCGATACTGTAATCGTTGCTGCCGTTGTTGGCCCGTTTGAGGCCAATCTGAATCACACTGCCGCAGGTTCCTCGGCGGCGCGACACAAAAGCGGCGTTGATAAAGTCACGAAACGGCTTGATGCTGGTAGGCGAAAGCGTTACCTGCAGCGGCATAAATTCTCCATCACGGAGCAGATACAACACACGCATGTTCTTGCAGGCTTTGCCTTTTCCGTCCGGCGCGGTGCCGAAGCGGTTGAGAGAGCAGGTTGCGCAAGCGCCGCCCGGCTCACCGATCCCCAGCTTGCCTTCTACGGAAGAGCACAGAGGGGCGGTATTCTCGTCGTATTCGCTGCCTTCCGGCCAATAGGCGCTGGAAGCGTGATTGTAGAGAATCACACCTTCCAGATACCTTGCGTAGTCCGGATTTTCCGGATCGTCACCCGGGATTTCAAATTGCAGGGCGCCTCCAGCTGGAATTTTGACGCGCTGAAAGCTGAGCTGAAGACCGTCCATGTCCTCAGCCAGTTCCTCACTGGAAAATTCTCCTTCGACCATCGCCGGCAGAGTGAAGTGGTTTACTTCCGTCATGGCATTTTCATTCTGGTAACTCATATAGTGATTCCTCCTAATAAAAATTATGGTGCAACGGCCGTCTTGTCAGGCGGCCATTGCCATTTCGTTGATTTTGTTCCATTGCAGGTGGGGCATGGTCAGAATATTGTAGCCAATGCCTTCCAGATCGGTCGCACGGTCATAATCCTCAAGATCTTGACTACACCGGGTTACCGCATTGGAAAGACCGTAGAGCGTCAGGTCGTTTCCCTCAATGAGATACTGCAGCACGCCTTCACTCTCCCGGTCGGATATACCGAATTCCCGGCTGGCAAGCTTCACCACACCGGGCACATCCGCTGTATTGAGCCGTGCACCCGTCGCTTCCCGCATCTGGTTTACAACGGTGGCAAACTTCGCTTCCTCCACGACAGCCTTTACCGTATCCTGAATTTTCAGGAAAAAGGCATGGTCGTCGGCTTCCAGCGTCTTATCTGAGTAGAGCAGGAAGTTTTCATCGCTGGAATTGACCCGGCCTACATGGTTTCGGCGGGTCTGGGCGTCATTTACAATCATTCCGTTGCTGCAGACCAGACGAAACACCAAGGGCTGTATGCACACGGCGCCAAGCCCGGTTTCGCTGTTGCTGATAATCATCCCTGCCTGTACGATGTCGCCGGGAGTAATCTCAGCCTCCAGCCGTGTGTTGACTACTTTCAGGTACATCCTGCTTTCTGTAATCTGGCAGCTCTCAAACCGAGCATCCTGCATTTCTCCGATGATGGGCAGGATTGCCTCCGCAATCTCCAGATTATCAAGCCGGCGATAGCGATTGCTGAGAAAAGCCCGGGCGGACCCGTCCAGCGTGCGAAGCATCCGCTGGGAAGGTTCACGATGGAGCCAGGCGTTGACATTTTGGGCCAGCAGTTCCGGATAGGATTCCAGCATCCTATCGTAGTATTTGGCCGGGATACTCAGATGTGTACCAATCTGCCGATGGGCAATCTGTTTGATATCCAGCGGCTCAATGCGATCAAAGCCGTCGTCCCCGACGACCCGCATCAGAAGCTGGTCGCCGCAGGGCTCAAAGGAAAGATTTTGGGTGTTGACAATATAATCTTCCTTCGCTTTGCTCTGGCGCATAATTTCCGCCGCCATCTGTTCAAGATTCAGACCACTTTTCATTCTGTGTTTCTACTCCTTTCTTTTCTGATTTGATTTAGCCGCTTCACCACGACACCTCGATTCCCGATGCGGTGACAGAAGCCGCCAAACCTTCTTTTTCAAAGACCTGCAGCAGCCGGGGCCAGTAAACCCTGGCCGGAAAGCTTTTAAAAGAATCCTGCGAAACCTCCTGATCCTCCTGACGAATGCAGATATCGCCGTCCTCTTTTAAGGTCAGGCTGCTGTGTCCCCGGGAGTGCAGGTCCGCAATCAGGTTTTCCAGAACCTGACGCCCCTGGACTTCATACCAGATCTGCGGATCGACCGGCTGCTGGTTGGGAGGCAGTTCACTCCCGTCCACCGTACCGTTCTGCAGCTGTGCAAGTGGTACGATTTTCACCATAGCACAGTTGATATGTGCTTGCTGGTCAAGCCTTACATCCGCGTAATTAAAATCAGGGATACCAAAGACTCGGATTCTACCGGTGCCGCCATGCGCCACCAGCTTCTCGGGTTCTTTTTCGCACCATTCCCATTTTGTATCCGGATATGCTGCGCGCAGATAAGCAGAAATACGGTGGTTTACATGCCGTAACAGAATCTGATCCACTGGGTCGTTGATTTCCGGAACTTGGAAGGTGTTTGCCGTGATTCCCTGCGCCTGACGCAGCTCTTCCTGCTGTTGGCGGAGCTTACGGCGCTTTGCCTGTTTCATATAGGGCAGGAGCATAATGCCTACCACCCAAAGGCCCCAAAAGGTGAATACCCCGAGAAGAAGCCAGACCTGCCAGGAACTGCGGACCAAAGCAAGAATTGCGATGACCGCGCCAAGCAGGATAGAAATGCTGCCCCAAAGGGCTTTGTACTGTTTCATTCGTATTACCATCCTTCCTTTGAAATTTTGCCTGAAAACAAAAAAAGAGGAACTGCACCATGCATTCAGAGTTCTTTCTGAAAAACATGATACAGTTCCTCTTCGGGGGAGCCGGATTGTAGAATCAATCCGGCAGGGCTTCTCTGTCTCCGTCGATTCTGCCAACACGTGGGAGATCGTCGGCGGGAGGCGGTGAAGCCGCGGGGGCATTGGCGGCATTTTGTTCCGTTAAAGCGGATTTATCAGCCGGCACATAACCCCAGTTGTCCAAAGTGAGTTTCAGGCGCTTGTCCTTGGTAATACCGTCCTTTTTGACATAGATTTCTAATATCAAAGAACCGGATACCCAAATCAGACTGCCTTTTTTCACTTTGCGTTTGAGGAGATGCATAGCATCCCCGGCCCATGCCCACACCTGATAGTATTGCGGGTGCTTTGTTTCGCCGTAACCGATATTCTCAGCTAGGTCAAAACGGACATAGGCGGTCTTGTTTGTGCTTTCCTGAAGCTCCAGGTCCGCCGTCACACGACCGATTACAAATAACTGAGACATAACACTCCTTTCTGCCAGATTGGCCTTGATATCTATATAAAAAAGTGCCAGTAATAGGCCGGACGCCAAAAGGCGCGGCTATACTACTGACACTCGTACAAACTTAACAGCGTGTGCAATTCGGTAAAACCCGATCAATCCCGTAAAGGGAAACGCACAAAAATCATTTACAAGCATAGTATAACACCATATATTGTATATGTCAAGCTATTAAGTCTATATATAGTATCAAGTGTCAAGTGTTATTGTGTTTTTCCTCTGTTCATAAAGCGAAAATAATCATCCATCACATAAAAAACAATTTCTTCTGCGTCAGGCAGCCTGTACCGGAAGGTCAGGCCGTAAAGATTGCCGGTTCCATCAAGGCCCAGGGGGCCGAGCCAGCAAAGAGGGGATTTTTCATTATGGTACCAAAGACGGATGCCGAGGTACTCTTCCTCCGTCACATATTTTTTTGCCACGATTTGACGCACCGTTTCTTCAGAATCAAGCGGGTGCGTCAAAAAATAACGATATAGGTCGTCCGGCAGACTCAGGGCCTGTTGGTAACACAGCGGATTGGGCGTCACATGCCACCACCGGGTAATCTCTTCCAGACTTCGAAGCCGGGGTCGGGCCGGGTCGGCACGGAATTTCCGGATGAAGGCTAGCACCTCATATGGATCAGGCGGCGCCGGCACGGGGATTTCCGTTACACTGCCTTGAAAATAGGAAAAAGCCAGTTGTGCCCCTGTACTGTCCTCCAGCATCAACGCCGAGCGGGATAAAGGAGAGAGGATAAAATGGTCCATGACAAAGTGTTGATCTTCCTTGAGGTATTTGACGATTTTGTATTGTTCGACGGTTTGCGGCGTATACATGAGATGCCTCTTTCTTTCTGTTCCCTTTACTATATAAACAAAGGGTGACAGCTCTTTCTTCTGCAAGAACAGACAACTTATTTCGCGGCTTTTTCTTCTGACATGGAAGATTCGCCGGTATCCGATTCCGAATATTGCCCAAGCTCCTCATATCCCAGGAAGCAATCAATAGATAGCGCTGTATCGAGATATTCGCTGCCCAGAGAGGGGCGTGCGTTCTTCTTGAAGAAAAAGCGGTACTGATACCCGATTTTGATTTTGGCCTGCTTTGCAAGCAGCAGCGTACTTTCGATTCCCTGATCGTCCATGATTTTAATGCGCCGGCATTTTCGCAGGAGCCTGTTGGAAATAGAAACACAGGTGCCTTCTACGGTATCATAGTCTTTACTGGAAATTGTCCGATAAAGGAGAATGCTGCGCAGCAGACTGAATCCAAAGACCAAACCGCTTAATCCCATCAGAACACCGTCCCCGGCAAAAAAGAAATAGATGATGCCGACACCAAGGCAGCACACACCCACGGCCAGGGTGAAGATCCACTTGCGGAACAGGACCGAAGGAAAGTCTTTCATAGGCATTCAAATCCTTTCAAAGATAATTTGCTTTCGTAGATAGAGATTGGCAACCGCCAGCGTCACCGGCTCCTTGCTGCGGCTGACCTGCATCAGGCTTCCAATGTTGTCGCTGGTGGTGTCATCGTCGTTATAGAGGGCATCGAGAATTTTTTCTTCTTTGGACAGATCCCGCACTCCCTGATCCACGCACTTGATGAGCTCCGCGGTGGAGAGCAGCGCTTGCTTTGAGAGCAGCATAATCTGTTCCTCGCTGGCGCTTCTGCGGTCTTTCTGCAGCAGCAACCTTGTGGAGGAGACTGGCATGCCGTTCCAAAGCGTCAGTTTCAGGAAGGAGAACAAACGCAGCCCGAAGCTTCCGGTGGCCGGAATGATGTAGAGGCTGTTCAGAAGGTCATACAGAGCATCAAATCCGGTATTACCGGAGCCGGAGACAATCAAGCCCCGAATCAATAGACGGTTCAGGCATTCCGTGCAGGAGCGGCTTTCCGGCAAACCTGTTTCCAAAGCAGTCTTTGCATAGAACTGTTCAATTTCATGTTGTTTCAAAATCCGCCAGTTTAGTGACGTCCAGACAATCATTTCCTGAAGGTCCACCATATACTCCTTTTGGTGGATGATGATAACCGGGCAGGCAAGCCCGTGACCGTCCGAGCGTTTTTCAAAACGGCCGACAGTAGTATAAAATGTTTTGTTCATAAAAAATCCTCCTTATCTATTCTTTACGGCCGTTATTGGCTGCTTTTCAACACGCCCCGATCCAGCTCCGCGAGAAAAGAAGGATTGTCCCGTAGCTTCTGGGCGGCACGGGAAATCCACGCGCCAACGTGGGATGGTTTTACACCGTAAAGGCGGGCAATTTCTGAAATGCCTAACCCTTCGATTTTCAGTTGAAGCGCTTCCACGCCCAAGCGGGCGACGCCGTTGTAATCCTTTTTCATGGATTCCAACAAAGAAACGATTTCCAGATAGGAAACTGTTGCATCAAAATCATCCGTTTGGGCAGATAGCTTTTGTCCGTCTACCACAAGTTCCCCCTGTTCGCAGGATTCCAGAAAGAGCATCCGTTTTTGTTTTTTGCATATCGTACGGCAATAGGTAATCAGGCCGTTTCGGACCACGGTTTTGGCGTAAGTTTTAAATAGGGCGATGGCTGCGTCATAGGTGACCGCAGCCCGGCAAAGCCAGATACAGCCTTCCTGATACAAATCATCGTACGAAAGCCCGTAGACGTTTTCATTCACTTGAATATTGTGAAAAATAACCCAGCGGACAACGGAGAGATGGTCTTCGACCAAAGCCCGCTGAGAGGGCGTAAGATGAACTTCTTTTTTCATGATGGATACCTCGTTCTTCATAAAAAGCAAACTGTAAATTCATGTTCCAATTCCTTTCTAATTGAGTCTTTCATGCGGCCGGCCGCTGTGGCCCTGCGGCTTCCGCGCATATGGCAATCACCTGATCGCACATAAACTCCGAAAATTTGGCGATGTGGGTCTGCTGGCTGTTCAGCCCCAGTTTCGCCTGCAGCCAGACGTATGCTTGCCACTTTTCCATATGGCCGCTTTTCCACAGAGTATCCAGCGCCCTGTGCGCCAGAATCCTTTTATGGCGCAGGTCGCCATTTGCCAGCGTTCCCATCGGACTGAGATCCTTCTTGTGTGCGCCTACATAGGCGTCGCATTTAGGCCATCGGGAGCAGATATACAAATGAGATTCTTTTGATTTGGCAGCATTGCCATATACCACACTGGCGGGGCGAAGCATGGCCTGCGCCCCGCAATACGGGCATTTAATCGTGACTCGTTTCAATTTCTCACCTCCATTACGTACCGATTACGGTGTCATTGCGTATTAGCAGGGTTTCATTACAGGCATTCACGACTGTACTGCGCTGCATACTCATCGCAGAGCTGCCAGAGCGGGCAATCCTGCGAGGTTGCCGTATGCCATTCTAAGTAAAGGGAAAAAGCCGCTTCAAACGCTTGCCGGCTAAGAGAACCGCGGCATTCATCCTTGTCAGGCTGCTGGCCTGATATTTTCCGGAATACATCCACCGGCATTACAAGCGGCCTTCCATTTGCGTCGGCAGCCATCAGAAAACCCGGGCAGGACTGCTGCCGGTAAGGACAGTCTGGGCAGCTGATGAACAATGCGTTCCGCCAGTTTCCGCGGACTGCCTGCAGGAATGGGTACCATTTGCACTTGTTTTGATTCAAAGATCTCACCTCCATTACCGCACATTTAAAAATCTAAAAAAAAAGGGGAATCAGCTGCAGATTCTGCAAACCGATTCCCCGAGATAATTAGCCGAACAGATTTTCAATTGCGTCTGTGATCCGCGGAATCACCGTATCGTTGAAAATGAGCGTCAGGGCTCCCAGCAGCAAGGCTCCCAGCACCACCGCAATGATGATTTTGACCGCGTCGGAAATGTAAAAATCACCGCGCTGGTTGCCGATGGCAGTATGGGCACGAAGCATAAGCTGGTCGGCTTTGTTGTGGATGCAGTGAAAAAACTTCTTCATAATAAAATACCTCCTGATTTAAAATTAGATTTCGGGTTAGGGTCGTTTGATTGGACGGACAATTGCGTTCTTCTTTGACAGGGGAACAGCCGGGTAAGGCTGAGGTTTCCGGTAGCAATCGCATCGGAATTTGTTTTTTTTTCCGGCTGGATACGCAGCCTTATGTGTTTTGTTCACGGCTCTTGCAGCTCCTTAAAAAAGGCCAGACTGTAAAACAGCCTGGCCTGTCGTGATTTCCGCGGTTATCTGTATGTGGCCAATGTTATCCAAAGAAGGCACCAAGAGAACTTAGCACCTCGGTACTGAGCACAACCAGATAGATAATCATGATGCAGATGAGCATCAGCATGGAATACCGCTGAATTTTCTTTGGACGTTTGGCGGCCTCCTTTTTGAGTTGATTTTGTTCGATCTGCCGCATATCGAACGTGATCATCTTGAAATACATGCGCTGATCGTCTCCGCGCAGCACACCGACCAGACCACGGATGATATCAGATAACATGGGGCTCCCAATCCGGGTTTCAAAATGGATGAGCGCGTTTTCGTAGTTCCCGGTCTTCATATCCGCGATCGTCTGATCCAACTCGGCGCCAAATTCCTTTCCGGCTACACGCCGGTATGAAGTAAGGATTTTCAGCACATCGCGGTCGTTCTCCAGGCTTTGCCCGATGGTCAAGGCAAAGCGTGGGATTTCCGTTTCAATACGTTTGCGTCGTTTTTTCACATAATCAAACGCCGCATAGTAGCTGGAAAACCACAAGGCCACCGCAAGCCCAATGAGAATCGGTATGGCCAGCGGCATCAGAAACGCCATGGGAAGAGTACACAGGCCAACCAGCCCTGCGGATACCCAGGCCCGGGCGGTATAGACCTCCGGACTCAGGTCAATACCGGCAATATCCAGCGCCTGCAGCAGCCTGTTCCGCTTCAACTTATCAAGTCTGATGTACGGCGCGATTAGAGCGGCTATTTTGGTGATGTAGACGTCCAGTAGCTTTTCAGTTTTGACACCTTGCTGTTTTCGTGCCATCAGCATCATCTTGGAGGTTTTGCCGGTCGGTACGTCAACAAAGGCGCAGGTCAGGTTATAGGCAGCAAAGCCAAACAGCATAATTGCCACAAATGTCAACAAGGTCATGAATTCTCACCTCCGTATTCAATAGGTTTGGACAGCTTCATGATCTGCGTCAGCGAAAACAGAAGGATGCCAGCGCAGATTGCCAGAGCAATCTTGCCCGGTGTCGTAAAGAGAAGGGTGTAAAACCAGTCTTTGTTGAGGCAATATAAAAGCGGAATATTGCCAATCACAAGAAACATCATGGTAATGGCTTCACGGCGGGGACCGTTCATGGTGGCGTCCAATTCCGATTGGACGATTCGCACATCGGAAAACTTCTGCGCTACGGTAGGCAGCATATGCTTCATACTGCGATCGGACTGGCATTGAATCAGGATGTCGCACCACTCATGAAAAACCCGGTTGGGAAGCTTCATCTTCAAACTGTTGATGGCGCTTGTGGTATTGGCGTTAATCAGTTCCGCCTCGAAAACAAAGGCGTCAAAGCAGGACCTGACCGGTTCGTTGATATACGGCAGGTTCTCCCGTACCGAACGAATCAGGTCCTCTGTACGCAAATAAGAGGTTGTAATAATTGAGATAGCTGTCTCTAATTCCTCGTTTAAGTGCTTTTTATAGCTGACCGACGTGCTGCGCAGATACCACATGGGAAACAGTGAAAAACCGATTCCCATGATGGGGACCATAAAAACATTGTCGATGAGCAGTGCCAGCACTGCGCCTACGGCAAATAGAAGCAGGGACATACGCTTCACCGCTTCATAGCGATCCTCACGGCCCGTATCCATTAGAATCTGCTTGATTTCGTAATCCTGCGCGAAGAAGCCTTTGGTCGGGGAACCCATGTGCACACTCAGTTCATCAGTCAACGTAACCGCTTTGCGCCGGGAGCGAAAGATGGCGTCAAAAAGGTCGCTTGCCCGGACTCCGAACAGAGCCAGCAGGCCGGCGCTGATCAGAATAAAACAGATGATATATACCCATTGCAACTAACTCACCTCCTCTGTGAATTCATTTAGCTCTTTATGAGAAATTCCGTTGTCCAGCAGGCGCATTTTTAAAGTATCCGATATATTTGCCATTTTTCGGTGATGCCCGATTACACGGATCTCGTTCCTGTCATTCATTACATTGTCAACCACCTCATACTTATAAAGAGACCGGTAGGAAAGTTTGCCGTCAATGTAGTCCTCGCCCTCAATGATCTCCATGATTTTTCGAGACCTGTCTTCAAGTTGCTTCGTAAAGACTACAATCGGGTATGCTTCGACCATAATCTGCATCAAAATCGAATCATCCATGCTGTATTTGCGCTTGGCAAGCGTCATCATCCTTCGGTATGTGGATGAGCAGGAATTAGAGTGGATTGTGGTGCAGACTGTGTGCCCGGTACGGGAGCTTTCAGCTGCCGACAGGCTCTCTGCTGCGGACCGCATTTCCCCGATGCCAATAACATCGGGGTGCTTGCGCAAAACGCGTTCCAACAGGAAATCCTGATTGATATTCATGGCGGGATTCTCATGGGGACGAGTCAGAAGATGCACCACAGAGTTCAGAATGTTTCCGTCCTGATCCCGCTTAACCAGATCAAATTCCCGGCTGCCTTCCTCGATAGTAATCAGTCGGCGGTTATTGGGCACGTTGGATAAGAGCCAGGCCATAACGGTAGTCTTCCCGGAGCCAGTGCTACCGGCGATGCAAATGCTCACGCCATAACGGATACAAGCTGTCAGGAAATGGAGCATTTCAGCTGTGGCGCTGCCGGAATCCAGCAGCTTCTGTTCGGAGACCGTCTGCTGATTGACAATACGGATGGATGCGTTTATTCCGACCTCGGGGTCCACAATGGGTGTCTTATCCACGGATATACGAATGTTTTTATCCAGAAATCCGATGATTGAGGGCATGGTGTCGTCAATGACCATACCGCAGGCATTCAGCATTCGCCGGATCACGTCAATGGCCTGTTGGGGGGAAGAAAACTTGTCTGGTATCTTGATACTGCGTCCACTGTTCATGATTACTTCGATGTCGTTATAGGCATTGATGTTCACCTCTTCCACACCGGGCTTGTATATCCACTTTTTCAAAAAGCTGTAGCCGGCCATGTCTTCATACAGCCTTGCGCATAGTTCCTCTGTGGTCAGGCCCTCTAAGGCATATTTGCGCTTGATGAGGTATTGAACCATCAGCTCTTTGAGGACGGCTGCCGCTTTCTCCGTATCGCCCTCACTGGCACCTGCGATGGTAGAGGCGTACTTTTCGGTAAAATACCGCTGCACCTCCTCCAGTACCTGCTCATAGGTCAGCCCTTCGGTGGACACCGGTGCGAAAAAGATGTCATTTAGATTGTTCATCGGCGTCATTTTCCTCCTGTTCCGGCTGGTTTGCGTCCGCAAGTTCGGACTGGGTTGCGGGCTCCAAATCCTCCAGTGCCGTCAAGACCTTGTTCAGCGATGCCGTATATCTGGAATTGCAGTTGTTGATGGCGTGAAACATTCCGCCCTCTGTCGCGCAGCGGTCGATTTCCTTCCCATACGGCAGGAGCCCGTCAAAGCCGCCAATCATGTATCCCATTTCTTCAATGGCATGAAAGGGGCGGGCCATACCGGCGAAAGTGATGTGCTCGTGATAACGAAACCGGCTGTCCACCAACAAGGGCTGATGTGCTTTCAGGTAGTTGATTCCCTTGAGGTCCGGAGTAAGAATTCGCACAATGATGTCGCCAGATTCGATAGCAGCAGGGGTAAATACGTTGGTCATATTAGAACTGCAGTCCAGGATCACAAAATCCACCAGCTTTGCGGCGGCGGCAATCAACTGCAGCACCATGCCATATTGCAGCTCAGGATAGCTTAGAGGGTTTTCCCCGGCACTGTATCCCATCAAGCCGATGAAGGGGTAACTTTTCAATACGGTGACATGACTAGCAACCAGCGAGGTGTCAATCTCCACCGCCGAAAGAACCTGTCCGACAGATGCGCCGGTTTCAATGATCTGCTCAGGAAGCCAAACCGGCAGCATCGGCACGCTGATTTCCGCGTTGATGATAATGGCTTTTCGTTTATCTCTGGTCAGGGCTTTCGAAAGGATGCAACAGAACATGGATTTTCCGCTGCCCGGGCTGCCCCAGACCGTAATCACTTTTGACATAGGGTTCGTACCTCCTTGGGTTTGAATAAGAAATCAGGGAAGATACCCACTGGGGGCATCTTCCCTGTGAAAATGGACTATTCGAAGAAAAATGTGACGGAATATGTGATGTTGCTCTTATTGTACATGCAGGTGTGGGGGGTAAAGTAGTAATATTCAAGCTTGGTATAGATCCCAGGCTCCAGCGTGCCATACATATAAACACCGTTATAGCTGTAAACTCGGCCGGGGTTGCCGTCCGTGGCAGCAAAAGAGGAACCAATCGAACCGTCAAAGGACACATTTTGCAGTTGCTCCCACTGTCCGGTCAGCCGATTGTAACCTCTGAGCTGCCCATAATCGTATCTTGCACTGTGGCCACTGACAGGCGGGACCGTAAACGTCCATGAGGTAATGGTTGCACCCTCCACACCCTCTTCAATGATAGTGGATTCCGGGCCGGTCAAAGTCATTCCGCCACCCTTGTTGGGATCAGCCACGAAAAACACGATGGCCGCCCATGGGGACTCAGCACCGGTACTGTCAACCGCTTTAACCCGAACCGTGTTTTTGCCTAACGGGTATGTTGCTGTTTCGGCGCCGCGCCCTTCCCAGACATAGGTGATAGGATCCCCATCCGCATCTGTGCTGCTTGCCCTGATGGTTACAGGTGTACCCGGTACAACAGAGTTGCCGCCCGGTGTTCTTGTAATTTCAGGCCGGGTCGGGGCCGAATTGGCAATGGTAAAAGTGACCTGAGACCATGCGGAAACACCGCCGTAATTGTCCTTGGCCCTGACCTGTACTGTGTGTGTACCGATAGGATAATAGTTGTCGGATGCCTTGTTCTGATACTCGTAAATGAGTGCATCTCCATCTGGATCAGTACTGTTTACGGAAAGAGTGGCCAGGTATTTGCCGTCTTTTTGCTGAGCTCGGTTCACATTGGCTGTGATGGTCGGCTGTGTGGGCGCCGAATTTACCACAGTAAAGGACACGGTTGACCAGTCAGAAACGCCACCGTATGCGTCCTTTGCCCGAGCTTTGACGGTGTAGGAGCCAAGAGTGTAATAATTGTCTGCCGCCTTGCCGTCAAATTCATAGGTGACAGTGTCCCCGTCCGGGTCAGTGCTGGCGGCGGTCAGGTTCACAAGAAATTTTCCATTTGAATACGTTCTTGTAACATTGGCCGTCAGTGTAGGTTTTGCGGGGGCGGCGTTGATGGCAGTAATCGTCTGTGCGGCGGTAAACGCCCGGTTCAGCTCATCTGTTATCGTTGCAGTAAGAACGTAACTGCCGGGTACATCCGCTTGAACGGTGCCGCCGCTGTTACCTAAGCCGCCCCTAAAGTAATCAGACACCGTTACAGCCGTGCCATCCTTGGTAAGCGTCCACACAATGGATTTACCGTTCAATTTTACGCCGCTGCTCATCTGAACCACAAAGCTCTGCCCAGTGTGAATGGTGGCAGGCATGGAGAAGTTGCAGTTATAAAGAGGGTAAATGCTGATTTTTGCGCTTTGGCTGAATACTCTGCCCAGCGCATCGGTCATGGATGCCGTCAGACGGTATTCGCCAACCTCCGGGAAGAGGATTTTGCCGCCCTGTGCGTTCAGAGTGCCGCTGACCGCCTGATCCAACGGAATGACCTCTCCATTTTTTATCAGTGTCCAGTCAAGCGGCAGCACATTATTGTTGCCCCTTGTGCGAACCTCAATCTGCGTATCGGTATAGCCGTTAGCAGGCAGTTCAAAAGTCAGGGAAAGCACCGGCAGGACCTCAATCTTTCCGCTGTTGAAACGGAACACCCGCCCGGTCGGGTCAGTCACACGGGCCTGCAAATCGTAAACGCCGGCGCGTGTAAAACGAATGGAACCGCCGTTGTTGATCAACCTGCCGTCTACAAAAGTATCCCAGTCTTGGAAGCCGTAGGTGTTATCCACATACCATACTGCCGTCAAGTCCTCCATGTCGGTCAAGGTAGTGTTGACCGGTAGAATATCATCCGTGTGGACGGCTGCCGACAGGTCAAAAGCAATATCCGGAATTGGATAGACCTTAACGGTTTTGCTGTCGGAGAAAGTGCGTCCGGCCTCGTCAGTGACAGAGGCGGTAACGGTATAATCTCCTTTAACGATGAAGCTGATGGTGCCACCTTCATTGGCCAGCGTGTTTTCAGCAGTGACAGGAATACCGCCCTTGCTCATGTTCCAAGACACCGGTAGTGTCCCGGCATTCGTAAGCTTCACAAAAGCAGTAGCCGTACGGTCGGTATGGGTTTCCTTGCTCAGTTCCATGGAAACGGTGATAACAGGATAGACCGTAACCGGGGCAGTGTAAGTAAAGCTGCGCCCCGTATCATCCGTAACCGTAGCGGTCAGTTCATAGCTTCCCACGGCTTGGAATCGGATCTTACCGCCGTTATTTTTTAGTGTTCCGTCAAAGCCATCAGGCAGAGGAATTGTGTTTCCGTCCTTTTTCAAGCTCCAAACGACGTTCAGTCCGTCCGCTTCTTTGAAAGAGGTTTTTACCTCCACCGCAGTGTCCGTATGGGTCTTTTCGGGTAGATAAAAGCCGGTTTCCGCAACCGGATACACCGCAATGCTGTCCTCATGACTGTAGGTGCGGCCAGTTTCATCAATGAGCGTCGCTTTCAGAATATAGCTGCCCTTCTTGGTAAAGCGGACCGATCCGCCCTCGTTGTTCAGTGTCCCTTCCAGCACATCCGTAAGCGGTACACTTTTCCCGTTATGGAAAATTGTCCAATCAGCCTTCATTTCCTGCAATTCGCTGGAAGTAACCGATACGGCAACGGCCTTGTCGGTGTGGGTGGTTTCCGGTAGAGCAAAGGAAAATGCCGCAACCGGATACACCTTGATTTCCTCTGTGGCGGTGAACACCCTGCCGGATTTGTCGATAACGGCGGCGGTCAGCTTATAAACACCTTTCGCTTTAAACCGGAGGCTTCCGCCTGTGGTGTCCAGCAATCCCTCGGCACAATCGGAAAGAGCTACCTCCTGACCATCCTTTGTTACGCTCCACGCAACCGGAAGCTCTCCCAATTCCTTGGTTTCGGTGGTAATGACAGTATTCGCATCCGTGTGAGTAGTTTTGGGTGCTTGCAGGCTGAGTTCTACCACCGGTAGCACCTCAATATCCACCTTTCCGGAAAACTCCCGGCTGGTTTCATCAAAGGCGGTGGCTTTCAGTGTGTATTTTCCTTTGTCCTTGATCTGAATGGAGCCGCCTGTGTTGGAAAGCACACCGATGACGGTATCTGCCCAATTTACCTCGTTTCCATCTTTGTAGATATGCCAGTTAAGCTGTTGTTTTACATTATCTGAGAGCTTGGTTTGAACCATTAACTCCTGATCGGTGTGGGCATATGGCTCTGTGGTCACGGCAATTTCATACACCGGATAGACGGTAATTGCTTTGGTGAATGTATAGGTACTGCCGCCATAGTTCTTTGCCGTGGCAGTCAGAGTATAGTTTCCCGGTTTGGTAATTGTAATTTTCCCACCGTTTTTATCCAGCATCCCATGCAGAAAGTCCTCCTGCTTGGCGTCGCTGTCAACCCGCGAAATGGTCCATTCCAACGATTTCACATTGCGCAGGGTAGTTTTTATTTCAAATTCAACCCCGGCATGGCTGTATTCAGGGGCAATAATTTCTACTGCTGCAGCGGGATAGCTGACGTGACCGCCACCTGAACCGCCGCTGGAGTCATTATCATCGTCATCATCCGAATGTTGGGGAACTGTGGGCTTGGGCGGCTCAGTCGGTTTGACAGGCTTAGTCGGCTCTACAGGTTTAGCTGGTTCTGCCGGCTTTGCCGGAACCGTGGGAGTAGGCGTCGGTGCGGCAGGTTTCACCGGTACAGACGGCGCCGGAGTGGGCGTAACCGGCTTTGGTGTCACGGTGGGTTTGGTACTATTTGCATTTGGGCCATCTTTATTTTCACCTGTATCACCAGAGGGGCTACTGTTCTCGTCAGGTTCCGTCTCTGGAGCATCTTTCCCGGAGTGACTATCCCAGGCATCCGAATTTGAGCCAGAACCGTTGCTGTCGCTATCCGGTAACATACTTTCTGTCTCCATAGCAACTGGTGGCTGGGTATCCGGCTGCTTCATACGAATACAGTAGCTTACAAGGCCGACAATAAAAATGAGAAGAGCAATGATCAAAACGATGAGTTTCCACTTATTCTCTTTGTTTTTCATGGTTATTCCCCCTCACTACCGGATTCGGACACAGGTTCATCCGTATCAGAAGACGGTTTTTCAACAGTAATTCCAGCTGCAGGCGGATAAAGTGTTGCCAAAGTCTCCTCCTGTTTGTCAAGCAATTCTTCTGCAAGCTTATCGTTATTGCGGGAAATCAGGGCCAGGTGGATTACACCGTCATTTTCCAATTCGGTGACGATTTTAGCCTGTTCAGGACTCGCAAGAATCGTGACAGTGGCAGCTTGCTGATGTTCCACATCCTCGGTCGTATCCTTGGCCTCACCCTGGGTATTGTCTACATTCACCCCGTCTGAGTCGGTGACGGACAAAACCTTGACGAAACTAAGTTCCGGTATTTCTTTTGCCTCATCTAAAAAGTGATAGATCCGAATGATGTCACCCGGCTGCAATTTGTCGGAAAGGCCGCTTGCAAGGGTTTTGACCGTTAAAGAGATTGCAACTTTACCGGAAGGGATGCTGTTCAGTGCCACATCGGAGGATATTGGCGTAGTACTGACCTTGGAGGTCAGGATGTAGTCGCCCTGCGCCAGATTGGCAGTCGCGTAGAGGCCCTGTACGTCTTTCATACTATGGGCGACATTTTGCGGCAGGTTATAACTGCCTACCTCAACAACTTTTGCGTTGTCCTCGGTAATTTTCTCGCCGGTAAGAACGGTCTGCGTGATTCGGACTATACTGGTTTTTCCATTGGTCTGCCGGTTGATTGTAGGTAGGGCCACAAACGCGATGACGGCGGACAAGACCAGGCTCAGGATTCCAAACAGGAATCGGTTGTTTACTTTCATAAGCGTTTCTCCTTATAAAATGATTTGTGCAGCCGTTGCCAGAGAACAGCCGCACAATAAAAATGGAACAAAGGGTATGGTGGTGGGTTGATCATGACAGCATCTTTTTAATAAAAGAATCGCCGGCATTGCGAGGACAGAAGCCGTCAGGAGAACCAGAACCATGCCAGAAGGGCCGTAGATGATTCCCAATACGGCGCAGAGCTTTATGTCGCCGCCACCTATTCCGCTCCCATCCCCGGTTAACATCGCCGCGGCCAGAAGAATGATCAGCCCCAAAGCGCCTCCCAGCAGGGATTCTAACGCAGCGAGGAAGGCCACTCCCCATGACAGTTCCTGTACCAAAGCAAAATAGAACCTCAAAATGGGAGATAGGGTGGCGAAAGCGCAAAAAAAGACGAGCGCCCGGTTGGGTACCCGTCTTGTATGGATATCATAAAGTGCAAATCCTACTTCGATGAAAAAAGCTGCCAACAGATAGGCCAGCCAAATACTATTCTCTATTGGTATACCAGTCATCATATAAACTCCCTTGAATCGATACATAGTCATTCAAATTGATTGACAGCATTCCGTCGGGGGTCCATGTATCCAAGACCTGCGTGTAGATGGTGTAGCGGGTACTGTCGGGGAACCACACCGGTGAAAAATGAACCTTGCGGTCATAGGTGGAAAACTCGTTGGGTTTAAATGTGAATTTGGCATTTTTCCCACTGGACGCCCGCTCCAGTAATCGGAGATAGGTGGTATACTTAAACTCTGGGAAAACAGAGAAAGCTGTTTGCGTGTAAGTAAAATGCCCGGTTGGTGCATTAGTTGAAAGGGTGGCCGATACTTCGGTTTTGATGCCGTAGCCACTTTTCATGGTTTTCCCGGAGGCTGTGGGCACGAGGTCATCAGGCAGAAGGCTCATGGTTCCAGAAAGACTTGCAGAATAACCGGTATATTCGAATTCCCAGTAACCCTCATCGACCCAGTGACCGGCACCCGGATCTTCTTCCGTACTGTGATCGCACCAGACCCAGACCGGTACCCAGTAGCAGTTCCATACTCCCCAGTTAGCCGTCGTTTTCTGCGAATTTGAGGGGAGCGGAGGCACAGTATAGCCTGGATTGGTGTCAGTCGCCAGCGGATCGGGCGGAATACGCTCGTTCAGGTCCACGATTTTTGCCACAAAAGTATCCTGGGCGGTATAGGCTCCGCTCACCGACACTCTGATGGTCAGAGTTTGCGGGGTGCTGGGTGTGTGCCATTTTACCCATACTACCTGCGAATCCCCACCGGGGATAACGATGTTGTTGACCTTGTAGGTACGTCCGTCAATGGAAAAGGTCACCGACGCAGGGTTATCCGGAGTCAAATCACGGTTGGAGCGTAGCGTAACACTGGTTATGACATCTGTATCAACCCGGTATTCCACATCGGGCGCGTTAATTTCTCCCTGGACAGGTGGCTCTTCTTTGTATTTAACAATCCCCAATCCAAGTTTATTGATAATCTCCGAATTTGACACTTTAGACGACGTAGAGCCATCCCACGCAGGAAAGCCCAGATCAGGATATTCTAAAAAGAGCGAGAGCGGAAGATTTTTATGCGTTAGGCTTACCATCTTTGAACGCAAGCCGCCATTGGCCAGCTGATCGTAAAGTGCGGCCTCCGTTGCGGTCATACAGTACATGGTTCCATTAAAATGGAAATAAGCAATCGGCTCGATCAGTAACTTGTAATCGCCATTAATCAGTGTTTGATAGCTGATGCCTGTGGCGTCCGCCACCATTTGCGCGGCGTATTCTGAACAGAAATATTTCTTGATTGCCTCTATGTTACTGCCACCGCTGCCGCTGACAATGCGGGGTATGGCAATCTGGGGCGTAATGCTGGTATATGGAGTCCCAGATTGAAGCTGAAGATTTTTTCCGTTCCGATAGTCCAGTTTGCTGGCCTTTCCGAAATGCAGTACATTGTACACCTTGTTGCTGAAATCAACAGGCGCTGAAGCGGCCGAATTGTTGCTGGCTCGTATAACGGTGATGCGTACCCCATCATCACCGCCATTCCAGTAATTATCGGAAGTCCCTTGACCCATTCCGCCTCCGCCTCCATCCATGTTGCCATCCCCTTCCGCAAAGGCTGGCTGGATGCATATAGAGAAAAACAAGGCCAGACATAGCAATGCTGCCATTAGTTTTTTCATTGTTAAATCGCACCTCCAAAACAAAAGACACAGTCCATATGAACTGTGTCTTTTAATTATCATATTAACTTTTAGTCACCCATTGATCCAACCTGTTTGTTGATGTCCCCATCATTGTCCATTGGGATGCCAACCCCGTTTGCCACCGTAACCTCGCCGAATACCGGATCGTATACCTGGCCTTGCTCATTCTTACTTCCGGGAGCAGGGGTACTGGATTGTGAGGATTCCTGTTTTGGCGGAGTTACCGTGGGATCCTTCTGAACGGGATGAGAGGAACCCGGGTCTGCAATCTCGGTTTTACCTTCAGGAATTTCCGGAGGAACCGACGATGAGGTCTGCGGCGGAGTAAAATCGATCTTGACCTCCTGCCCATTGTCCTCTACGACCTTGGGGTATGAATCCTTATCCTGGTCCGCATTTGTTCCATCTGGGCTTGGAGTAACAGCTTCTTTGGTGCCGGAGGACGTTTCCTCCCAGCTACCGGATGATTCGCTTGTTTTCGGCTGCTCCGGAGTAAAGTTTTCACGGTCATCCCGGCTGACGATCCAGCAGGTCAATAGAACTCCCGCGCAGAGCACACAGAGTGCGGATATGATGAAGGGTTTTGAAACAATAAACTTTTTCACAGAATCATCTCCTTTAACTTTTATTTACGCTTGGTGGCAGAGAGTTTTCAACAGAAAGTCAAAACTTAGTGTTGTGGTAACCTGTTAATTCAACCTGCTGAGTAATAGTGGGGTATTGATGCCCGAACATATAAATGAAAAATTTAACATCACAGGTGAAAATATACTCCACCCGGCCGTCAGTCACATTGAAGTCCAGAGAGATATTGTTGATCTGATAATCATCTGTGGACAGAGGAACCTTTGAAGCTAAGCCATTACGAACTGTTTCTTCCAGCATATCGGTATAGCTGTTGCTAGAATATAGTGTATTCAGGTATTCACTCAAATTCGTTTCACGCTGGGAGCGGTAAGTATCCGCATAAATGCTGGCACTCAGATTGTTCAATTCCATTTTAGCACCATTGCGGATATTAATGCAATGAATTTGGATGGAAGCGTACAGGAGCAAAAAAGAGATCAGCATGACGACTCCCACGATAAAAAAGCAGGAAAATATGGCAATGGCTCCCCGTTCGTTTTTGAGGGAGCGCTGCAACCGAAAAAAAAGCTTATTCATAGGCACCCTCACTTCCAATAATGTTCTGACACACCTGCGCCGCGCGCAACAATGTTAATATTGACCAGATCGAAATTCCAAAACCCACCTAACCGGGCCTGACCTTCCACCGTAATGTAAAACGGGGTGCCCAATTGGATTCCATAGCGCATTCCGGAAGGAGTGGGCTGTTTATAGGAAGCATCGATGGAATAGGTAATGTTCTTAGCTCCCTGAATTTCAGTAGACAGATAAGAAAAGAGCTCATCTGTTTCCGAATTGATTCCACCCGAAAGTTGAATCTGTTTGACAAGCTGATCGGCACAGTGGTCCAATTCCTGCTTTGTTGAGATAATGGAAAACACATCAATAATAAAAGCAAGCAGGAGAACGGCAATAAAGATAAAGACGACCGTGCTGAAATAATTAGCCTCGGCGCGATTATTTCGCAGGAGACGGCTGATACGATTGTGCAAAGTATGACACCCCCTTGAGCTTTGCAGATATGAAAAAGCCGCCGCTTCCCATCAGGTTGGCGGCTGCCTTTACAAATTTTTCACTGTACCTATTATAGCAGATATGGTTTTACGGGAAAATAGCAGGACTGTGCCAATATACTGCGATTCCGTGCCATTTTTCTGCCCGGCTCTGCTGCCCGGACAAAAGCGCATGTCTTTACAGATGTTGTTTAATAATGCGGGTAATAATGCCGACAGCCACGCCGCGTTCTTCGTCGAGTTTGGTTACGGCAAAGCTCACATCATCTTTCTTTCCGGGAGTTCTGTAGTCATAGCAGGAGTGAGCAATCGCATTCACGCCATTAACAAGTCGGATATAGACCACGCCCTTGTGCACATCGGTGACCTTGCCAGCGTATTTGCTCTGAATGCGGCAGTTTTTCAGGCTGTCACGATTGGTGTTTTGGGAAACGCTCTTAATGTCCGCTTTAATGGCGATATCCTCAAGGCTGTCCCTCCGCACACTCAGGATGCGGACGAGGATCTGATCGCCTACGGAAAATCGTTCATGAGCATCGCCGATCCAGTCCCATGACAAATCCCGGGCCATAATGGAGCACTCCACACCGAACACCTCGATGCGGATGACCTTTTCCGCCACCGCAATGACGCGGGCCTGTACGATGCGATTTTCATAAATCCGGTACATACCGGACGCATCGGTGCCCATGTAGAATAGCTGGCGTTTTTTGAGCATCGCTTCCTGGCGACTGGCAACTACACTGCGCGTTTTCGCGTCGATTCCTTTCACGATGAAATCAATTTCAGCGCCCAGCATATTGCCAAGAATCTTATTCTGCCGAAGCATCAATTCCGCGTATTCCTGCCCGGAGGGGCTGCGGCCCAGGTTGATCATCATCTCTTTCATAGGAATGACAATGCGAAATCCCTTATAATCCACAATGGCGACTGTCTTGCCGGCGTCCGTCTGTTCAATCCCTCCGAGCTGTCCGGCGAGAATACGGCGGGTACGATAGGCATTATGAATTTCATGCCAGATCACATCCTCCTGTTCCGCCTGGGTTTCCACCTCGGCGTGGGATTCAATGGTCAGCACTGGAGCTTCTTTTGCTTTGACCGGGCGGCGGGACGAGGCTGCACGCCGGGCATCTTTTATAAGCGGTTTGTCTGCGGAAGGTTCCGAAGACAGCTCCGACGTATCGGATGCTTCATTTTCAGCGACTGCCGCGGATTGCTCAGACAGGGGTTCTTCCTTTGCCTTTTTTCGGTGGGTAGTGCGTTTGGGACTGGCTACGACGGTTTCTTCAGAAACAGTTTCGCTATTATCAGGAGCATTCTTTTCTGTGTCTGCGCTGTTTCCCTCTTCAGTGGATGCCCCAGCGAAGAGCTCCGAATCTGAAGCTTCTGTCTCTACCGGAGCGCTGTCTTCCGGCTGCATGTTATCCGAAGGCTCTTCAAGCGGCTCATCCATATTGCTTAGAAGAGCATTCAGATCTTCATCGTCCGTTTTGGACAGTTCCCCGGTGAGCGGCGATGCCTGCTCACCATCTTGCACAAAGGCAGCGGTGGTATCCAGCTCGTTTTGCTCATCATTGGGGACCAACAGTTCCAGTTCTTTCTTCTTGTTTGCCATAAAATATAAACCTCCTATTATTGATTACGACATAATGGAATCCTTATCGGTGGGTACGATACAGGAACTCTGTTCGGGTACTTCGGCCGTGGCCGTTTTGGATTTGCGTTTTGGTGCCTTTTTGGGCGCCGGGGAAGGAATTGCCTCTGCCGCCTGCGCTTCATCCAGACTGCGCCACTCCGGAATATGGGTAGACGCCTTACAGGACCGCAGCTTTGGATATTCCGGGTGCATGGAGTAATCCATTTTTTTCACTCTGAGAATCTTACGGCCCCGGATGATGACCAGCGCCTGTTCCAGCGGGAGCCGCAGTACTTCATCCGGTGTGAGAACAGGCCGTTTGCCCACACCGCTGGTTTCCCGAAATTCCGGTGTGTAGTTGGAAATGCGCCAGGTGCCCAGTTGCTTGGCCTTGCTGGAAACGGTCACACTGGCGATACCGGTGCGTGAGCTGATAAACTCCGCCGTCAGTTCATCGGTACAGCCCAAAAAGAGTTGCACATCGCAGTTACCGAGAATTTCCTGCCACTGATTTAACGGGTAGCGATTTTGGAGGCCAGCCAGATTTTGGAACACACATGACATGGTAAGATTCCTTGACCGGATGACCGAGATTTTTCGGCTCAGGTCGGGAATGATTCCACAGGCACAGAGCTCCTCGCCCAGTACGTGAACGGGTACCGGCAACTTACCTCCCTCACAATTTTTATCCGCATACCGGACTAACTTGATGAAAACAAACGACAGAAACAGGGAGGACAGAAAATCAAAGGTGCTGTCCTGATCGCTGGTGATGCAAAAGTAGGCGCAGGGTTTCTGACCGGGCAGTTCCAGGTCAATTTCATCCCGCGCCGTGATTTTCTTGATGATCTCGGACTGAAACACCTGCAGCCGGCTTCCAAGGCCGATAATCACGCCGCTGCGTACTGTATCCGACGCCTGTTTGAAGAGACTGTAAGGCGCCTTGGCCGGATGGGTCACAGGCAGAACGTCAAACAGGCTGTTCAGGTCCTTTTCGGAATTCAAAGTCAGGAGCCTGTATACCTGCCCGATGTTTTTATTTTCAGGCGGGTAGCCCTGATCCACATACAGAACAAGGGCTTTTAGAAGGTTCATCTCACAGGAATCCCAAAAATGATCACCTTTGCCGTTCGTGGTGGTATTCTTGATAATGACGTCCACAAAAAGCTGCGCCATCAGTTCCTGTCCCTCGATCTCCGAAAGGCAATTCCAGGAGTCGGAGTTTTCTGGCGAAACCAGATTAAAAACACGGACGACGTAATTTTTCTCCTCGGAAAGATAGCGGCTGGTCTTCTCGTAAAGCTCGGATTTGGGGTCGCAAATTATCAGGGATTCTCCCCGGGCGGCACTCTGTAGTATGCGATTGACACAAAAAGCCCGGGTTTTCATGGAGCCACTGGCTCCATAAACGGCCATATTACCGTTGAGCCTCGTTTCAGCCGGCACGCATACGGCCTTTTTTTCCAGAAGGCCCAGAATTGTGCCGTGATGAGTGCGAAGGTCCGATACCACATCCAGCACACCGTCCAGTTCACGGCGGGTTAGCCATCCGGAAGTGCCGTAGGTGCCCTTTGCGGAATAGATAAAATTACGGTCACGGTCGTATTCCCCCGTGTCGCTGTATCCCATCCGCATAACCATAATGAGTAAAATTCCCAAAAGGCCAAGGCAGATGAACACGCCATAAATGCCGTATGGCGGCTGAAATACCGCTGTCAGGCAATCCGTAAAGGCCATGGACGCTGCTGCGGGAGAAGTTCCGTCCCCCGGGTAGCCGCCCTCCTGTTTCCATGCGGCATAATTGCCGAGAAACTGCGCCAGATAGCCACCCGCGTACAGAATGGCGAAGATTACAGCAGGTGCTGCCACCAGCAGTTTTAAATAACGATGTTTGTTTATGAAAAAAACCTCCCTTCCAGTTTTTCAAGGCTGATGCTCTGGAGACTGACCTGCTCGCCGCAGTAACGACGCAGCGTTTCGGCTTGAAAGTCGAAGCAAATCAGGGTTCCGGCTCGGTCTTGCAACTGGAGGGCGGTGATAAACCGCACGATGCGGGGCATATCGAAGCTGTATGCAAAAAGCACCGGGTTCCCGTCTTTGTCGATTGCGTCGTTCTCGACGAGCCAGCCGGGCTTTTTCGCATTCAGTCCTTGCATCAAAATACGGTCAAGTGCCGCTGTTTTTGCAGGGTCACAGAGTAACTTTAAAATCACTTCCCCTCGATGATCATTAGTCAAATAATGAAAATGCTCATAGTTGCCGTCCAGGAGAAAATAGCACCGCGTACCGCTGTCCGCATTGATAAGCAGCTCACAGGCCAGTTCCATCCCGTCGCCAAACAGCAGTCCATAAACCGCGTCTGGCTGGTACTGACGGCTCAGGCGTTGCTGACACAGCACAATTTTCATCAGCGCTTTCGCCCGAAGTTCCGCCCGGTAGTCCCATTTCGCTATGGAAGCGCCGTTGTTGTAAGTCAAAAAAACGCCGGGTGAAGCAAGAAGTACACCTACCATGCGGGCACCGCGTATCTTCACGGTTTCAACGCCCAGCTCCTTAATCTCACGGGAACTATAAAAAGCCGGGACCTCCAGTTGGGATACAGGGGAGCCCTCCGGAGCAAATATCATTGGCTTTTCATCCCGGAATACCGCAATACCAGCGTTTCGCATTGTCACACAGGTTTCCGAAATACGACACATACGTAGCCGTCTGGTAATTTCGCTTTTCGGCCGGTTGGTGTCGGAAGAACCCTGCAGGTAAAAAGAAAAGCGTTCCGGCTGGTCTTCCAGCAAGTACGCCTTGGAACGATTGGTCAACCGGAAGGTACGCAGTTTATCCCGATAGCAGGTACGCAGCAGGCCACCCTTTTTCAGCGCACTTACGACAGCCTCTTTGTAACTGGTGCCGCCCGAAAGTCGGTGGAGCAGGTCGGCTGGGAAATCGCCTGATATTGCTATCAGCTCCAGCAGCTGATATGGCTGTGTATCCCGTTTGGGAAGACTGTAGTTTTCACCCCCAAAGCATCACCCCCTTTGAACGAAATGTACCGAGGCTGCTAAAGACCTCGGTACGGCTGAGTGTTGTGTGGAGTCCCCAAAGCCGCAGATTATATGGCCTTTCAGAGCATCGGAGACTATCGGGAAAAATCAGAGGCAAAACCCTCAAAAATCCGATATGGCTTTCAGGCTGTTTTCGCGCTCCGCAAGCCACCCGGCGAAACGGCTTTTATCCATAATGAAAATACGTGTGCAATCCTCTTCACCCAGCTCCGTGGTGTTATAGGCGTCACAGAGCAAGCCGCTGTCATCGGCCATGACGAAAGTGGCAATAGTGTCCAGAAACTGTTTCTGCTGCAAGTTGTCATAGTCCAGTATGCGTCTTCCCGGTAGCTCCTGATCGTAGATGTGGGAAATGCAAACCACACACTCCCGGAACCTGGGCATAGAATGCTGATCTGCATAGTGGTCCAGTGCGAAATGGAGGGGGTCCAGCAAAAATTCACTGCTTCGTTTCTGCTTCTTTTTGGGCAACAGGCCCGGCAGCGTTATTTCCATGATTCCATCCTCATAGCCGATTTCGATGCCATGAGCCTCCGCAGCTCTAACCAAATAGTCTTCTTTGCAAATGCTGGTGGTTGCATAGATCAGACCCCGCAGTCGGCAGGCAATCCTTTCAGCCCGGAGCGCAGCGTCGGTAGATAATACTTCATAATTGTCCGGGTATCGCTGAATGTCCGTGGTATCCATGGCATATAAGGCGTTGCTCAGCCGGGGGATGTCGTCCAGAATTTCCGCAATCCGCTGAGATATAATCTTTCTCTCCAATCATGTACCTCCTTCTTTCTTGTAGTAACTTATTTTGCCGGCCGCATCTACCGTGCAATAGCCTGAAACTCCAGAAATATGAATCAGTCCAATTTGTTCCGGTATATCCACCAGTACAATGCGGCGACCGCTATTATCCGCGGCCTTTCCGTTAAGAACATGGTTCACAAAGGCTTCCTGCCCGCTGGCTGCGTAAACAATCTCATAAAGCTCTCCATCGACAAAGAAGATGAGCTTTACCGGAAAATCACTGGCGGAATGGTACTCCACGCGCTCAATGAAATCCAGTAGCACCCACACAGCGCGGACAAGGCCGGTATCAATATTCCGGCTGTCCGCGCCCTGTATCAAAAAAGAGCCGTTTTCGGATTGTCCGAGACGGCCCTGTTTGCACAGATGGGTAAGAAGCTTCTGAATTTTATCTTCTTTGCCCGGGTAAAGGCGGCAAAGCTGCTCCGAACGCAAACCCGGATACATGGCAATGTCCCGGAGCAGGCCGGTGGCTTCCTGCCCATATATTTCATCCCTTGTTTTCATTAGCTCCACCTCCGTATACGTATTAAATCAGTATTAAACTCGCAATCCGCTGTCTATTGCGTATTAAGCAGGTAATCCGTCCGTATTGTCCGGAACCGGGGTTTCCTGCCGCAGCCGGGCCGCCAGTTCCTGAAGCTCACGGCGGTCGGTGGTAATCAGGTCTTTCTCCAATGGGCTGGCTTTGAACTCCACCATGACATTATTGTTATTGGTGCTAATGAGGCCGTTGCCTCTTTCAAAGTGGGTAATCTCCATAATCTCGGCGTCGGACAGATGAAGGGTGGACTGCACGCGCATGGCCTCGTCGTCCTCCAAATTCAGGACCAGCTTGGTTTTGGAGTTATTGATGATTCCTTTTCCAAAGCGTCCTTCATCCAAAGAAAAGAAGTCGTTTAGATCCTGGCTGGCACAGATGGCAGCGCCGCCAAAGCCGCGGATTGTCTTAAAAATCTCCAGAACAAAATCTCCGGCGAGCCGGGTGCCCGTCGCACTGGCGCCATTCAATAGTTGCCAGCACTCATCAATAAAAATGGCTTTTTCTTCTGTGCGGTTTTCCTTTGCGCGGTCCCACACAAAATCCAACGCCACGAACATACCAATAGTAAGCATGTCGCCGGTCAAAGAGGAAATATCCAGCACCGTGTATCGGTTATCCAAGGATACGTTGGTCTGCTGATTAAAGGTGCTGGCCGAGCCGTGTACCAGACGGTTCAGGATATTTGCCATGCGCTTGGTTTCGGGAGTGCTTTTCAGAATTTCGTGCAGGTCGCCCAGCACGGGCATTTCCCTGTAATGGCTGGGGCACTCAGGGTCTGCCAGAGAAGCGTTGTCGTGCGTGATACCCTTGGCATTGAAGGTCCTAATCAGGGCGTCGTCCAGAAGCTGGCGTTCTTCATGCGACATATCAGGAATGAGCAAACTAAAAAAGATATGAAGCTGCTGAATTTTCATAGTAAGCTCCGACAGCTGGATTCCTCCTCCATCCAGAAGCGTGTTTACTGACCGGTCGATCTGCCGGATTTCCATGACGTTGATACAGTTTGAGCTGGCCGGGGAAATCTGAATAAACTCGCCGCCTACGTTGGTGCAGGCACGGTGGAATTCATGCCCTTTCAAGGGGGCCAGAATAAATACTTGGATACCTTTACGCCGCATCCGCAGCGCCATTAGCTGCATTGTAAAGGTTTTTCCGGCGCCACTGGTGCCGAGAATTGCCATGTTGGCGTTCTTATAGACCTTGGAATTGAAAATGTCCACAATGATGAGTGAGCTGTTAAATTTGTTTACGCCAAGAAGGATACCGTTGTCATCACACATCTCGTAGCTGATCATCGGATAACAGCTGGCCGCCCCGCTTGTCAGGACGTTTCGCTTACTGCGTTCATATAGCCTTTTCTCCAATGCAATCAGGGGAAGGGCGGAGAAAAACGCCTGTTCCTCCCGGTAGTGGCAGGTACAGACGTTCATGTCTTGCGAGAGTAAGAGTTTTTCCATCTCGCTGGCTTTCCATTCCAAATCGTCTTCCGTGGCTGCGGTAATGGTAATCAGAAGATTCATGAAATAGAAATCCTCATTGTTGGCAATACCATCTTTTAAGAAATAGCCGCTTCGGATTGCGCCGTCAATATCGTCAAAATCCGTATTGGTGTCGCTGGCATCCTTGATTTTTGACCGGTTAATCCGTAATTGCTGTCCAACCTTCTGAACGATACGCTCTTTTGGTTGACGGGTAAAAAACATATCCAGATCGATTCCGTCGCCGGCGTTGACAATCAGGCTCAGCCAGCCAGCGGGGACCTTGGACTTATAGCCGTCCGAGGGCACCAGCAAATACGTATAGTAAAGTCCGTCAATCTGGATATAGCGCCCGTGGGTATAATCGATTTCTTTCGGTGAAAAAAATTCTTGTGCCGGAATCTGGTCTATTTCATTCTCGCGGCCTTTTGCCACGTATTGAGCCACAACCTCCCTGACCCGAGAAGGCAGCGGTTTTAGCGCACTTTCATTGCGGCAGAGCAAATTGTACAGGACATCAACCGTAAATTCATCCTCATTCTCCGGCACAATGACTTCATTTCCACACTGGCGCAGATAACTGGCCGCGGTTTGTGCCGCCGTATGCAAAGAGTTGACTGCCTCAGTTTCTTCCGAACCGCGTTTGACGTTGCCCCACGGTTCATATTCAAAGACCAAAAAGAAACGCCGGGTCACAGCTTCGCGGGAGCTGACCTGCTGAATAAACTGCAGATAATCTTCCTGCATCAGAAGGCACCTTTCATCTGTTTCCGTTTCCATTTCCCGGCGCACCGTTTCCATGTGACGGTTAATGTCCGCGCGGCGGGTCAGAACTTTGAATTGCATTTTCACCGGGCTGATCTTCAGATAGGAGACAAAGGAGTAGATGATGCTGCGTTGTTCTCTTTCACTCCGAAGCAGAAAATTGATTGGAATCACTTCAACTACTTTGACAAACCGATGATCTTTCGTATATATAATGCCGTTTTTAATCTGGTCAATTGGTAAATATTCAGCGACAGGATTCAAAAAAAGAGTCCGTGTGTCGGCCTGCTTTTTAGGCTTCCGCTTTTCACGTTCTTCTCGAACTTTTTTCTGTTTTTGCCTTGTTTTTGTCCCTTTATAGGATCGGGAGCGTTGTTGTTTGCCTTCCTCAATTTCATCAAACTCAGCGGGAAAGTCATCCTCATACCTAAGTTCTTTCTTGTGAGCAGTTTTGACAGTTTTAGGCGTTATTTTTGGCATAGAAGCCGCTTTGTGGGTTGCTTTTCCTTTTTTATCATTCTCCCTGCCCACGATGCGGCGGTTTTTCAGAAATTTCAGAAAGATAAATAAAAAAGACGACAGGCTTTCGCCAGAAAGTCCGATTAACGCCAGTATCGCCAGCGGAAGTGCGGTAAAACACAGGATGATGATACGCGCCGTCAGCGAAAACGGCAGATACAGCATGACCGGTATCCCTGTGGCAAGCGCCAGAATACCGGCCTCAATCACATTGCGTGCTTTAAACATGCCGCCAAAAAAAGTTCCCACCTCAATAAAATTAGGCGGGATAATATACGTATCTGTTTCATTTTGATTGTTCATGAATAACCTCGATTCTGCGGCAAAATCAACCTATGATCCAGAAAGGTCCGCCCGCCGCCGCGCCTCGGCTTGCCTCGTTCAAAATGATGGACAGATCCCAGAGCTGTTCGCTTCGTTTGTAGCTCGCAGGATCAGCTACCATAATCTGTTCATCTTTTACACCGCGTAAAACGATGAAATGGCCTGAGCTCGTAAAGTGTCCTTTTGACATAATGGCAACTACCAGCTTTCCCTCCGCAAGCGCATCCAGAATGCGCTGGGGCTCGGAAGCAGTACATCCGGATACGGGCAGTCCCCATGCCTTAGCGGCAGCGGGAATCAATGCATGGTATGAGCCGCTGCCTTTACACCAATAGCCGTTTTCATAAGCCCATTCGGCCATTTTAACCGGATCCACCGTATCGCCGCTCAGAGAGGACACGGTAATTGCCATGGCAGAAGGGCCACAGCCATAACCACCGATATTATCCGTGCCATAAGGCTGGCTGGCATACCGTTCGTCCAGCTGATTGTAGTAAACAACCGGTGTACCGCCGTCTGTGAAGTAAATGTCGCCGAGGGAGGGAATAGCGTTTGTACCATTCCATGATGAAAGGTTCTGGAATATCCCATCTCCCAAAAACAGGCTTAAATTCTGAGCGTAATCAGCCGCAAGCTCTTTTTGCTCCTCGGTCAGCGCAAAGATCGTGTCCGCGAAATAGGATTCCCCGTTGTAAACAACAGTGTAAATCATCCATTTTTCCGTAACGGTGGTTTCTTCGCCGGTATCGGGGTCGGTTTCCGTTGTTTCCCTCAGTTCCTCCGTTTTCTTGAAAGAATAAAGGTGCTGTATGCCCCGCCGAAGAACGGCCTCCATATCGGAGAGCGAAATGCTTTGAAAATCGGTGTCCTTGGCAGCACAGTATTGTGACGCGAGCAGATTGGCGTTATAGACAGGATTGGAAGCGTAAGGATTGATAGTTTCCATCTGATCGCCGTCAGAGAGGTCAAAATCCGTTTGAACACGCTCCAATACATCGGCCAGACCTTCGTTCAAAATACCGCTGACCGTAAATGCGATATTGTTTGCGTTTTCCACGATGACCTTGCTGCTGTTGATAATAGGGACATCCGGGTCGGCGGACGAAAAGGCATCGGTCAGGCCGCCAAAAATGAGGGACGGGAGCATGAGAACAAACAGGACCGGGAGCAGAAGAAGCACCGCAATTGCAGCAATGATTTTCCCAATATGTTTGCGACCTGCCCACAGTGCGCCGGCCGCAGCTCCATATGGTCCACCCGCGGCGGCTCCTTTGGCGGCCGCCGAAATGGCCTTGCCCGTTTTTATCGCACCCTGAATCGTTTTGGCCGCGTTGGCTCCCGTTTCCACGGCTTCTGATAAACCGTTTCTGTTTTCGTCAGCCATTAGATTTTATCCTTTCTGCGCGGTGTGTTGGGTAGCTTTTTCACAATGGACTCATGATAGGCAATCGAGCCGTCCGGCGCCATATAAGGGGATTTCTCCACAGTGTCCCTTGCATACTGCTTATACCATGAGGAATCATCTACTGCCTGTATGGTGGTATAGGCGCCCTCCGGCGTAGCATATTGCCCGGTATGGTACATACCAAAAGAGATCCCGTTGGGATTTTCCGCAGTGGTTTCTGTGCCTGTAATGCGGCCACCGCCGATTTCAACACCAGAAAATGTCGGGATGTTTTCAGCACCTTTTTCCAATGCGGCATAGCCCATATAGGACTGGAGCGCCTCAGCGGCTTTTTGCCCGGTAATGGAACCAACAGAGGAAATACTGCCTTGCGCCACCGTGCTAATGACGTTGTTGGCAAAATCACCGCCTTTTTGTACAGATGAATTGAAAATTCTGCTGCCGATTCCTTCTGAACTGCCGGCAGGGGCTCCTGTACTCACGACATTGGAAGTAGCATTACGAATTGCGCTGTTTGTGACATGACGGTTGACCACTCCAGCCAGACCGCCGCTCATAAAGCCGCCACCTCCAGAGCTACCGGCTGGCCCCCCGGAACTGCCGGGATTACCGGGGCCTTTCTGCGAAGAACCTCCGAACCGCCCACCACCGAAATGTTGGTTGGAAAAGTTACGGATCGATGCTATCCCACGGGTTGCAATCATGGCCTCCGCGAGCATGGAGCCGCCCGTATGGCCAACGTTGATGCCCAAACTGCTCATGAATGAATCTATTTTCTGCGATACCTTCAAGAACGCGATAGCGCATAAGAACCAGATCAGGACATTCCCCGAAACGGTTTCTTTTCCTACCGCGTCAACCTGTGACTGCACTTCACCTTCGGAAATGGCGAAGGCCGGCTGACAAAACAGGAAGGAAACCATAACAGTCAGAAAGACTGCAAATAAAAGTTTTTTGGATTTTGTCATTTTGTATTTAGCCCTCCTTTACAATGACAACGGGTTTGCGATAAAGGCGCCTACCATAGAGGTAAACAAGCGCAGGCACCAGGCATTCATGACGAGCAGAAATACCTGTCCGCCGAACATCCGGCACCAGCTTTTAAAAATATTTGAAGTAGTCTGGGACGCCCCCATAGAAAAGGCTATAGGGGCCGTATAGACCAGTACCCCAAGAAGAACATACCGTTCCGCTGCTTCAAACAGCAGCTTCAGGTAATTCCATGCAAGGATGAGAACCAGGGCCAGTGTAATCAGAGCTACTGCACCGTTAGCGCAAACGCCGACGATGACGAGCATTACAGAATTAAAGTTGCTGAAATCCAAAGAAGGAAGCTCTGAATCCATAATCCAGTTGTACGGTGTGCCGCCGATGGTCAACACAATGTTGACAATATCGTCAGAGAAATAGGCCAGCAGGATGAACAAAACCGAACGGAGGCTCAACTTCACCGGATCTTCGGCTTCAATTCCAATTCCCAATCCGAAATTCTTAAATAGTTGCCAGACCCAGTTGAGTAAAATAATGCCGATTGAAAGTGCCACAAAGACATTGTACATGGTCTCAGCAGCGGGAAAGTAGCGTAGGAAAACGCTCATATCACAACCAAGCGCACCTAAAAATGATGTGGTGATAAGGTCAAGGCCACTCATGACCTGTTCCGCTATCCACTCCACAATACCGTCTAAAATGCCCATGAAATACCCCCTTTCTTATGTAGGGCAAAGAGGCAAATCATCAGCCTGCCCACTTTCCGTCCGAAAAGAATGGGGTGACATAGGCCATGATAAAGCCAAGGCCGTTCAGGATTGCCCATGTGATGCAGATCCGTTTAAGCCATGCACGGCTTTCGTCCACTGTGCGTCCGCTTCGAGAGAAATTCATAAGCAGCAGAGCCACCGATGCCGTTACAATGGCGGCAATCGTAGAAATGAGCAGAATCTGGTTATAAACGTCCTGCATGATTTCTTTTGCTTTGCTCCAGACATCAGTTGCGGCATATGCGGGCTGTACGAATGACAAGGCCATAATCACACATAAAAACGCGCAGTAAGCGGCCTTGCCTGCTGAAAAATGATGCCAAGATCGATTTGAAAGATCTGGCGGCTGGGATTTTTTCAATTTTTTCAAATTCACTGACCTCCTGTTAAACATTGAAATTCGTTTTTGAATACGCCGGGTGAAAAGCAGAGAGCCGCACCTGGTAATATCAAAGATGCGGCTCTCTGCAGCGGAACTGCTTTTTGGGCAGCAAAAAAGCACCCTGAAAAAAGGTGCTGACGGCTGTCCTGTTCGGTTTTGGGTATAGATTGAAGCATATTCAGTTTAACATATCAGGATTTACGCCGAAAGAGCAGAACCATGCCAATTTCATTCCGTTTTGCGCCAATTATTTGCCATCCTGCGATTCCGGGAAAAACTGTGCCAGAATTTCAAGACTATCCTGTGATGTATATCCCCATAGAACGGAACTAAGCGCTTCGATAGCCTCCCGTCTGCGGCGGTAGTATGTTCGAAAGCTGATATCCCGGATATATGGCCGCAGCTTTTCAATAATTTCTTCCACGTTCCGGAGCTGCTGCGGAGAGAGATAGGAGTAATATAGAAGCCAATAATACGCTTCACCATTCTTGTGCTTGCTCCGCAACAGCTCTATCGCCGAGTCAATGAGCGTTAACATTTTGTGACTGCGCTCAATGCACTTGGCATGATGCTCAATGTCACTGCCGGCCAGGTCTGCCCCGGCCAGATAAATGGAATCAAGAAAGTCTTCAATGGTGCTTCCATATTCGAGCTGAAACTTATTCCGGACTTGCTGGACAGACAACTCCAGGCTCCAAACAACATCACGGTATTTTTTGAGTAGCTTCCATGTATCGTGATAAAGCGGGTTTTCGGTAACATCGGGTATGTCGTTATGCTTTTTCATCAAAAATTCCTCCTTTGATCCCCATTGTGGGTAAGTGTAAGTTCAAAAGTATAAATTGGCCGGCCGTCACTGCATAGGACGGAAAGGCCGACGTGATATACGGGCGGAGCTTTCTTTCCCGGAGGGATAATAGCTTCCCCGCAGGCGTTCGATAATGGGAATAACTTATATTTGGATTTGGGGCATCCAAAGCAGCGGATCCCTTGTGCAGAAAGGATTTTAGCCATTTCCCGGATGATGAGTTCAATGTGCTGTTTTGAAACGCTTGAAAGCTCATTTGAAACGAAGACCTCATGCTCTAGTGCAGGCATGTCTATGCCGGATGCAACTTCATCCGGCAAATCAAGCTTGATATTCAGAACCATTGCAACCTCCTCTTTATCAATCATGATATCCGAAATCTGAAACATCGTAGATAAGTAGGTTTGTAGATAGACTGCGCTGCCATGGCGACCGGGGAAGGATAGCAGCGAAAGATACCCCATTTTCTCCAGCTTTTTCAGCAGGCGGCAAACCGTTGCTTTTGACAGGCCCCATCGTTCGCCTAATTCAGCATACGTCACCAGAGGATTCCCGGTGCCGTTGCGCAGATAGACAACCGGCCCGATCTCTGAGCCCTGAACCTGTTCGTCGTTATAAATTGTTGAGAGCCAGAGATCCAATACGATGTCCATCTCGGAGCAGGAGCCGGTACTGACCAGCTCCGTTGCCGTTGCAATCGGCATAAAGAAAAAGCCGGTTTCTTTTTGGCAGGGGCAGTTGTAGTCCAAGATGGTGTTATGCCGCTTCCAGCCTTGTATCTTGTATTTTACAGCCCTGCCGCGGCCAAGCAGGCAGTATGAAATCAGATGCTGCTGTTGCAGTTTCTCCATGATGCCAAGAGCCTGATGCTGAAAACGAGTACGGAACCACGAAGATAGTTCCTTTAATGTACAAATCCATTCTCCGGGATATACCGTGTAGCTGATGCCGTCGATGCGGCGATATGAGGTGCGAAAATTTGCGTAGGAGCAGAGCGCCGTAAAATAAAAAAGACCGGAGCCGCCGCTTACGCGAATGCTCTGGTCTTCCATCAGGGCTCTTATAAATTGCCGGTATATCCGGCATCGTGGGTAGTCCACGACTTGTTTGATTTCTAGTTGATATTCTGGCATAAAAGCCTCCTATATTATATTTGCTTTAACTGTTTCCAGAAAGCTTAGTATATCGGCTTTTTGTATGTCAGATTTATTTTGTATTTTTATATAATAATTCGAGCATAAAAAATCGAGAAAATAAACTTTTGGAATACGATGGACATTTCCAATAAACGCTTTTAGTTGACCATCTCGGATCCAACGGTCGATTGCCGATGCGGAATAACCGATCATCTGCGAAATAATTTTTGTAGTAAGCAAATCAGGATATTTCTTATATTTTTTTTCGTAAAATTGGTGCAGCTGTTCCACGCCATTGGCTTGCAGATATTCGAAGAACCAATTAATGTATGTCTTTTTTTTCTGGTAACGGGATCTACATTTTGAAGAAAAAATGCCTACCGGCACTATAATGTCAAATTCACCGGCATCATGCCGCTTGAGGTAGTCAATTACATCTGTCAGCTTTATTTTAAAGCGACGCGTCTTTTTTCCCGAGTCTTTGCACGGGACTACTTTGTTCTCCAGCAGCCATTTTGCTTTTCGTTTAGAAATATGGCAAATCTGATAGAACTGATCCAAAGTAATTATCTCAGGGTATTGTTCCTGAAGATAAAAATAATCATTTTTCATATCAAGTTACCTCCAAATTTTTGTCAATGGTAGGTGGTGGAACCTGATAGAATTTTCTTCCCTCTTTCATTCCTATGGGAAAAAAGAGGGTAATTTTGAGTGGTTTTTAGGTGATGTCCATTGGGTTCGAATTTTAGGGCATTTTTTTGAGGTCGTCCTCTAAAACCCTAGATTCCAACGGTTCTTTTCAATTCATCAGATGGTATCAAATTACTTGATGTTCCACGAAAGTGCATGAAGCACGTAGCACTCGAAATCAGGTAGACCGCAAGGTCTCGTGGGTTCGAATCCCACCGCTTCCGCCAAAATTTTAGGTGATTATAGATGCCATGCGGTCAAAGCCGCATGGCATCCGCCTTTTCAGGATATTTTGCCCTCATATTCTGCCTATAAGTTTTATGGATGACATCGCGCTTTTTTGGCATGCTGGAGGGAATCGAACCATCGTATACCGACCGATAGAATTGTAATCAATCAAGGTGTAAATTCAAGACACAAAAGAAACAACTTCAAAAATTAAGGGATAAAAATGGTGGGTGTATTTTCGAGCGAAGATACCCCGCCATTTTTAGTTTCATATCGATTGGTTGAAAGAAAAAATGGCAAATAAATCATCTGATTTTCTTGCCTTTCTACATATTTTACAATATAATAATAATATTAATAACGTTATTGTTAGCGCTGTCCATAGCAGGGGGATTTTTGATGACAGACATTAATGTGCTTTTGAAGGAAGCGATTCATGAAATCGAATTTCTTAATAATGGTGAGTTTTTCTTGCTTCGAGATTTATTTAAAGGCTACGAATGGAACAGAATTTCTCGAAGCAACCGGTTGTTGTTAGGAACCTTGTTTTTGAATCGAGTAAATAGCGAAAGCATTGGTGTAAAGGCAACATTTAAAACTCATTCCGGTCAGCAAAAATATCAAATTGTTCGGGAGGTACAGTGATGCCAAAATATTTAGATATTTTTGCTGGCGCAGGTGGGCTGTCTGAAGGCTTTATGAGAGCTGGCTATACTCCCCTTGCACACATAGAGATGGATGAGGCAGCCTGCTATACACTAAAAACTCGCTTGGCTTATAAATGGCTTGCCAACAATGGGCAAGATACCATATACGCTGATTATTTAGGCCAAAATATTAGTCGTACTGAGTTCTATAAAGATGTTCCGAAGAAATTATTGGATGCTGTATTAAACTATGAAATTTCAGAAGATAATTTGGCAGATATTTTTACTAATGTTGATGCCTTATTGGGGAATGAACACCTTGACTTGATCGTCGGAGGCCCACCCTGCCAAGCCTACTCTCTTGTGGGTAGAGCTCGTGATGAAAATGGCATGGTCGGAGATAAAAGAAATTATCTATACATTCTATATGCTGAATTCCTAAAGAAATATCAGCCGCACTACTTCGTTTTTGAAAATGTATTGGGACTTCTGTCTGCCAAAGATACAGACGGGGAATTATATTTTGATAAAATGCGTCAGCTTTTCAAGGAATGTGGATACTCTACTGAATACAAAATTTTAAATGCTAAAGATTATGGGGTATTGCAAAATAGAAAGCGTATTATTCTCTTGGGAAAGCGTGGAGAACATACTAACTTCTATCCTGTTATTCCAACTGTAGAGCATACATATTTAGTTCATGAAATTTTTGCTGACCTGCCTGCTTTAAAAGCAGGAAAAGGAACAGCTACTCCTATAGAAACACTGCCATATCACGGACGTTACTTATATGATGCAAAGATAAAACAGCAGGACTTAGAACCCGTTACTCTTCATTACTCACGTCCAAATACGAAGCAAGACCTCAAAATATACAAAAAAGCTGTACGACTATGGAATAAAGAAAGAAAACGAATCAGTTATCTTGATTTGCCACAAGAGTTACAATCACAAAATAATATGGATTCGTTTTTAGACAGATTCAAAGTTGTTGCGGAGGATCTTCCTTATTCACAAACAGTTGTTGCCCATATAGCAAAAGACGGACATTATTTTATTCATCCGGACATCAAGCAAAATAGATCCTTGACTCCGCGTGAAGTAGCAAGGCTGCAAACATTCCCTGATGATTATTACTTTGAATCTGCCTCGGGTAAGCCGTCAAGGACAACTGCATTTAAGCAAATTGGTAATGCCGTCCCAGTTCTTCTTGCGGAAAAAGTTGCAACTGCCTTATTGGAGGTGTGGTAATGAGCGAAAACGGAAAAATGCAGATTTCCCAAATTGAGAAACGGCTGAAAGCTTTAAAAAATGAAAAAGAACAATTATTGCGTGAAGCCGCAGCCATCGATGGTGAATATTTAAGTTCCTACGAAATAAGACCTGCTGGTCGTCACGTTCTGACTATTGGGGAAGAATTAATTCAGGATCAACATGCGGCAATTGTAGAACTCGTTAAAAACTGCTATGATGCAGATTCTGCTGACGCAATCGTATATTTCAAGAGGATTCCTGAAAATAATTGGCTTGAAATTCGTGTGGAAGATCATGGACACGGAATGTCAACTAACGATGTAATTGGTAAATGGCTGGTACCTTCGACCGCGAACAAACTGAAAAAGCGGCAAAGCCCTAATGGACGAATCATGCAAGGGCGCAAAGGAATCGGTCGGTATGCTGCAAGTATTCTTGGCGATGATTTACAGTTAGAAACTATTGATAAGGTTGGCTTTAAGACCACTTTGTATGTAAAATGGGCGGAACTCTCAAAATATGAATATTTGGATCAGATTGACATTCCTGTTCATACAGAGCAAACAAAGCAAACCTCTGGCACCATTCTGACAATACATTCCGATTTAAGTGAAAATATATATTGGAATGAGGAAACGCTAAAAAAGCTTAGATTTGAGCTGAAAAAACTGATTCCCCCTAAAGCAGATTGTACTTATGATGATAGTTTTAAAATTTGGTTATGTTTTGATAATTTTTTTGAGGATGATGATAGAAATATCCGAGAAGAAATTACTCCATATCCCATACTTGATTTATTCGATTACAGGATAAGTGGGACCATTCCTTCCAATGGAAAGGCCGTTCTCACATATGAAAATCAGAAGATAAAAAATGGCGTTGTTGAACGCATACCTTTTGATTGTGATCCAACCGATTGTGGCGCATTGACGATTGATATACGTGTATACGATCGTGAAACAGATGCAATTGATCAGCTAATTCAAAGAGGGCTAAAGGATGATTCTTCTGAACAATATGTAACAAGACTTCAAGCACGAAAGCTTCTTGATAGTGTAAATGGTATAGGTGTATATCGAAACGGATTTCGCATACGTCCTTTAGGAGATGCAGATTTTGATTGGCTTAAGCTAAATGCGCAACGTGTTCAAAACCCATCCATGAAAATCGGAAGTAATCAGGTCGCTGGATATGTTCATGTTGAGTCGGAAGAAATATCGGGTCTTGAAGAAAAAAGTGCTCGAGATGGATTGAAAAATAATTATGCGTATCAGAGGTTAATAAAAATCACTTGTGATGTAATAAATGAATTAGAGCAAAGGCGATTCATTTTTCGACGCAAGCTCGGCCTTTCCAACCCAAGCAAAAAAATTGAACGGCAATTGGAAGGCTTATATGATTATTCACTGTTGAAAAAATCCGTCTCATCTTCCCTGAAAAAAGCAGGATTGTCTGATACTGTTATTGAGGAAGTTGCAGACATTATCTCTAAAGAGGCAACAAAGAAAAATGAAGCCATCGAAGAAATCAAGCGTACTGTAGCGGTATATCAGGGGCAAGCAACTCTCGGAAAAATTGTCAATATCATTCTACATGAGGGCAGACGTCCATTAAACTATTTTAAGAATCAAATCCCGAACTTGCATTTTTATGGTAGCAGATTTGAGCAAAAACGGGATCTGGATTCCGAGGCAGAGATAATACGATTGACAACAGGTATCGCAGATAATGCTTCTGTATTTGTAGGATTGTTTGGACGATTAGACCCCTTGTCAGCAAAGAGACGTGAAACTAAAGCAGAATTTTCTTTGGCAGAAGCTTTACATGGTGTTGCCTCTGTGTTTGAAAATGAATGCAAAAAAGAGAATATACAAGTTGATATTCATTGCAATGAGGATGTCAAATTTTTTGGATGGAAACAAGACATTTACACAATCTTCACAAACCTTTTTGATAACAGCATTTTTTGGATTGTAGAGAAAAAATGTTTAGAACGCAAAATCACTATTACTGTTACTAAATCAAATGAAGAGTTAATAATTGACTACACTGATTCAGGTCCAGGAATAAATAATGATTTACTTGAAAGTGGTGTAATTTTCGAGCCGCAGTTTACTACAAAACCAAATGGTACTGGTCTTGGATTATCTATAGCCGGTGAGGCTGCAACCCGAAATAGTTTAACACTTACTGCAGTGCAAGACGATAGAGGTGCTCATTTTAGATTGAGCGCAGAATAGCGAGGTTGTCGGGATGTCTAAATTTTTACTAATTGAAGATGCTGCTGAAGATGCAGAAGCCTGTAAAGATACAGTGAAAAGAATGAACATCGAAGCCGGTGAGGATGTCATCCAACTTTGTGTGACTGAGTCATATGATAAAGGAATTGCCGAATTAAAGAATGAATATGATGGCGTCATAATCGACATTAAGTTGGATGGAGAACATAGTGGTAATCAAATTATCCGGGCAATAATTGAAAAGTATCGGGTACCTGTTGCTGTAATGACAGGTACTCCCGATACGGAATTAGAAGAAGGCTCGCCTATTTGCATCTACAAAAAAGGCGAAGCTTCATATGAGGAAATTATTAAATCTTTATGCAGAGCTTCATCTACGGGATTATTTAATGTACTGGGCGGGACAGGCATTATTGAAAAGGCCATGAACAGAATCTTTTGGAAAAATTTATATCCGCAAATATCGCTGTGGGAAGAAAAAAAAGATAAGGGTATAGAAACTGAAAAAGTCCTCCTCCGTTATGCAGTTTCACATATCCAAGAACTCATTGATAGTGAAGTCCCTGCATATGTTACAGAAGAAATGTACATAAAGCCTCCAGTGCGTGAGGAAATAAAAACAGGAACAATTTTTTGTTCCAATAAGGATGGAATGTACTGTATTGTTCTCTCTCCTCCCTGCGATCTTGCTGTGCATAACGGAGAAATTAAAACTGACAGAATTCTTGTTTGTGAGATAGATAATCATGACACAGTTAACCAGGAAGTTGCTGATAAAGCTCAAAAACGAGACAAGAAAAAAGAGAATATACAAAACGCCATAAAGAATAACTATACTGACTATTATCATTGGCTACCGGAAAACAGTTTATTTTGTGGCGGATATATTAACTTTAGAAAAGTAATCACTTATCCGCCAGAACAATTTACTGCGGAATTTGGGCATCCTATAATCAAAGTTCAAGAATACTTTGTCAAAAGTATATTAAATAGATTTTCTGCTTACTATGCTCGTCAAGGACAGCCTGACTTTGATTTCAAATCTGAAATGAATTCAATAGTGGAAAAAATCTGTCCAGCAGAAACGGCATGATAATAGAGCACAGTATTCAAACTGAAACCTTACTCTCATTTTCAGCTGTTTGAATAAGGTAATAAATAAGTGACGCTTTTTGCTCAATTTATTATAAAAGTTGGTGACTATCTGAGGTGATAATCTTTTATGTCTGATGTACATTCTACGAAAACGCGCAGTTATAATATGTCGCAAATAAAAGGAAAAAACACAAAACCGGAGATTTTGGTCCGGAAATATTTGTTTTCTAAAGGATTCCGTTATCGTGTCAATGATAAACGCTATCCTGGACATCCTGATATAGTATTGCCCAAATATAAGACAGCGATATTTATTAATGGCTGCTTCTGGCATGTACATGAAGGATGCAAATACTTTGTTTGGCCTGAAAACAACAAAGATTTCTGGAAAGCAAAACTCTTATCCAATGTAGAACGTGATAGAATAAATTATGAGAAACTTGCTGATTTAGGGTGGAAAGTGTTAATCATCTGGGAATGTGAATTGCGTAAAAACAATGCCGAGGATCGCTTAAACCAGCTCGTCAAAAATCTGTTAACCTCATAATATAATTCAAAAGTAAAGATGAGACTTAATGAATAATAATAGTTGCAATAGTCTTTATATATAACATAGGCCATTTTTAACATAGCAAAGAGATTCGAACCCTCGTAAACAACTACAGATGGATTTTCCCACAAATGACGGGTGTATTTTCAGACGAAGATACACCCGTTTTTTTATGCCCTTTTCCGCTATCTATAGCTATTCGATCTTCTTCATGGTATCCTGTGTCATTGAAAAAAACGAAAGGAGCTAAGTCTATGAACAGAAAAGAAAACACAAGGCCCGAACCAAAATTTTCTCTGCGGCCTGCCTCTCCCGATGAGGCAGGTCTTTTTTATTTCCTGCCCGCCGAACAGGACGCGGAGCTTGGCGCTGTCGGACATGTCCGTATTGACTTCGGTTATCAGGGAAAAGAGTTCTGGCATACCTGGTGGCCGCGCGGTGATGAAAAACTCAACAGTCCCGAATTTAAAGCGGAGCTGAAAGATCTGGTCGATGAACTGCGGGCGACTGGTCCGCTGAAGAATCTTAGCGCCATGTCGGACTACTGCCGTGAGCACGGCGGCCAGATTGAGGGCGGCTGGAGGCAGAACTACGGGTACGTGGTGGAAACGGAGCATTACCGTTACTGCCTGCGCTGCAATCCCGTCCCCGGAGATTATCAGGCATACCTGACCGCTTTCGATCTGCGCGTACAGCAGATGAATATGACAAATCAGGAAAACACACAGAACTTAAAGATGGAAGGAATGTAAATGAACCAACATCCGAAATGGGTGGAATTTATGAAGGAGCAGTATCCGCCCGGAACCCACATCCGGCTCACGGAGATGCGCGACCCCTATGCCCCGGTGCCTCCCGGCACCGAGGGAACTCTGGAATTCGTTGACGACGCGTGCCAGTTTCAGATGCAATGGGATAACGGACGCACCCTCGCCCTCATCCCCGGTGTGGATCGCTTCTCAGTCATCCCGCAGCCAATCCAGACCCTTAAGCTGTACATGCCGCTCACCGTCACCACCTATGAACGAAATGAGTGGGGCGATCTGGAGGAAGAGCCTGTCGAACTTGACAACCGCACGGCACTGACATATGAGGATCACATCCTCGCGGCTATCCTTAAGGAGCGAATGCCGGACGAAGCAGAACGCGGCCTCATGAAATATTATGGCAAAGACGACAGCATAGATCGGAAGGTTCAGTCCTGTGTTTTCACAGTGGAACGGGTTCAGGACCGGCTGATGGGTGTTGCCGAGTGCCGAGTTCAGGGAGAGCTGACAGACGAAGAACTGGAGCGGCTCAAGGATTACGTCTCCGGACAGGCGTCCGATGGCTTTGGAGAGGGCTTTGAACAGCGACCCATCAAGACCTCGGACGGCGAAATCTATGTCAGTCTATGGAGCAGCGGTCAAGGCTGGGAGCTTATGACACAGGACGAGCTGGAGCAGAGCCAGCAGATGGGAGGGATGCGCCTTGAATAAGCTGATGGAACTTGAGATCAGCCGCCCAGGTTCGTTTGGAGCCAACACCGCGGCTAACATTGCCCTTCCCGCCACGCCTTATGAGCTGGCGGACACGCTGGACAGGGCTCGCGTAACCGATTCGAGAGTCATTTATTCTCTGGAGATTCTGGACTGCGAGCTGGACTACCTGCCACAATTTATCAGTCCAAGCGTCAATCTCTATGAGCTGAACCACCTCGCCAATCGGCTTGCGGCACTCGATCCATGGCAACTCGACTGCTTTGAGGGGATGGTGATGATGGACGCAGTCCAAACCGGTTACTCACCCATCTCCGTGGAGCGTCTCATCAACATGACCCACAGCTTGGAGCACTGCCAGATTGCCTATGAAGCGCACGACGACGAATCTCTCGGCAAATTCTACGCGGAAAACGGATTCGTCCCGCAGCTTGACAGTGTGCCAGACAATATCTACGCATGGCTGGACTTCGGCAAGATCGGAAAAGAGATGCGCGAGGGTGAAGGCGGCATCTTCACCCCGAAAGGCTATGTGGTTCAGAACGGTATGATCGCGCGGCTGTATCAGAGCGGAGAGGCCATCCCCGCCGAGAATCCGGACTACACAGTGCTCCTCCGCGTGACCAAAGGGCATTTCAACGATCCCGAATATGACAACGACCTCTCCGCACTCCTGAAGCTGCCAGCCAGCGATCAGGAGCTTTTTCACGCGGTGGAGGAAGTGGACGCGGCATCACCGGAGGAATGCGCCTTTACCGTCATGGATTGCGCCATACCCCGACTGACAGAAAAAATCACCGACGAGCTGGAAGCGACGAACGGCGACTGCTACGATCTGGTCAATGAACTGGCGGGGCAGCTCCGGAAGCTCGACCGCGAGGGAGGCATCCCGACCTATAAGGCGATGCTGGAAGCCGCGCCCAAGGATATCTCGCTGGAGGACTCACTCGATCTCGCCTATCAGACAGAGGGCTTCTCCATTCTGCGAGAGGCCTCATCTCCCTCGGACTACGCAAGAGCGGAGCTCGACAAATGCGCGATCCCGCTGAAAGAGGAACTGTTTGCGGACGCAGGGCTCTATCACTATGGCGAAAAGCTCATGGGGCAAAACAAGGCGGCTGCCACCGAGTACGGCATCCTTGTCTCCCGCGACGGCCAGACGGTAGAGCAGTGCCTCGTCCGCCCTGACCGGAATATGGACGTGAAGGAAAACAGTTTGAAGCAGGAAGCGCCCGGCTTCTGCAGCAGCGGCCCGGTGATGGGAGGAATGTTAATGAGCAAGGTGTTTTCTCTCGTCGGTCTGGAAACCACCACCGGTATCTGCGACGCGGGAATCATGAGCGGTACACCTGAAGTGGAGGACGTTCAAAAATCCAAACTTTACAGGGAACTCGTGGAGGACTGCGGCTGCTCCGATTACATTGCGGTCATCGTGAAGTCCTATCGTTATGGTGAGGGCGAACCTAAAGACGCTTCCGCCGAGGATCTGGAATGGATCAAAATCCATCCGGAATTCATAAACAGCAAGGATGTCTCATACATCGGCACCTCCAGATACTCCATCCTTTACCCTGATCAGGGCATGCAGCTCAACATGTAGCGCTCTTTGGTTTCTTTTGAAACTGAAGGGCGCTTTTTTTATATCAGATTACCTATACAAATAAAATGCAGAAGGCGCTGTCTTGTAAAAAAAGGCGACGCCTTTTTTTGTTGCCCGAAAGGAGCTGAACCATGAAGCATGACGTAACACCAGAAGAAAAAAAAGGCACGGGTGCGACCGGTCCGCCGGTAACATATACCGTGCCCCCGCCGAAAGATCCCGACCGCTGCGTTGGCTGCCCTTATCCCGGTACCGGCTTTATCTGCTGGAGTCCTGACGGCTCCTGCATGAAAACTGATATGGAGAAAATCAGCCGCAGGAGTAAAGGCAGGTGATGAAAATGAACAGCATCATCAGCTGGGTGGGCGGCAAAAAAGCGCTGCGGGATCTGATCTATGAGCGGATGCCGAAAGAGTATGGGCGCTACATTGAAGTCTTCGGCGGCGGAGGCTGGGTGCTGTTCGGACGAACGCCGGATACCGCCATGGAAATCTATAACGATTTCAATTCCGACCTGGCGAATCTTTTCCGCTGTGTCCGCGACCGGCCCTTTGCTCTGCTCAAGGAACTGAATTTCTTCCCGCTGAACGGGCGGGACGAATTCAACGTCCTGAAAAAATATCTGGAGAAAGAGGAATTCACAAACGAATATCTGCGGGAGGAACTGGATATCGCCCAACGGTATCTCACGGAACCGCAGTATGAGGAAATCGAGCCAATCCTCATGGAAAACGCGCGGATGAACGACGTAAAGAGAGCCGCCGCCTTTTACCGGCTTATCCGCTTAAGCTATGGAAGCGGATGCACCAGCTATGGGTGTCAGCCCTTTGATATCCGGAAAACCTTTCACCTGCTCTGGCAAGGCAGCCGGAGGCTCAAGGATACGGTTATCGAGAACAAGGACTTTGAAGAACTCATTAAACAATATGACCGTGAAAACGCGTTCATCTACTGCGACCCGCCCTACTATCAGACGGAAGGACACTATGCCGTGGAATTCAAAAAAGAAGATCACGCGAGGCTGCGGGATACCCTGATGGCCTGCCAGGGCAAATGGCTGGTCAGCTACAACGACTGTGCGTTCATCCGTGAATTGTATGACGGTTATCACATCGAAGCGGTCAGCCGAATCAACAACCTCGCCCAGCGTTACGACAACGGCTGCGAATACGCCGAAGTTCTGATCTCCAACTACGATACCGGCGAACGGATGCGGGACATGCCGATTCAGCTGGGACTCTTCGACATCGCCTGATTTTCGGTATAAAACAACAACCTAAAATGATTTGGAGGAAACCAATATGAAACTGATGAAAACGCACGCAAGCGTGGACAAGGAGGGCCGATTAATCCTCCCCGCGGAGTTTGTAAATACTTCCGGCTTTCAGCCGGGCGGCGAGGTGAGCGTCACCCTGACGATCCCCGAGGACGGGGAGCTTCCCTGTCTGGTGATGGTCATCACGCCGGGGAGCCCGGTCATGTTTGCCTTCGCCCCCGACTGTGAAGAAAGTGAGGAATCGGAGGAAGATGAAACCGAGGATGATTTCTCCATGCCCCATGATCTTCTACAGGCCGCGGGCATTCCTGTCGACAGCAATCTGGATGTCACCTGCGTCCCCGGAGCCATCGTGATCAAGGAAGCCGACATTCTGAACCGTCTGCCTGACGGCCTTAAGGCTCTGTTCCATTCCTATGGCATCCATCCCGAAACCGTTCGGGAGGTTATGAAGAAGGAGGGTTACTTCGTATGAAAGCAAAACCTGTATACAAAATTGTGGACGGCAAGGGCCGCGTCCTCATCCCAAAGGAGTACCGCGCCGCCTCCGGTATGGACTACGGCGACATCGTCAGGCTGAACGTCAGCCAGGGAACCGTCAGCGTGAAAAAGGTGGATCTCATTGAAGTGGGCGACCAGTCCCCGGAGGCGGTGGAAGCCTTTGTCCGCGCCGCGATCAAACGGATGCCGGATAATACCCGCCTGAGTCTGATCACCGACCTGACGGAACTGCTGATGCGGAAAACGGAGGGATAAGCCATGGAACTGAAAGAGCAATACACCGAACGGGACTGCTCCGAAGAAAGCCCCTCCTGCTCCATGCAAGGCAAGGTCGTTGTCCTGCGGCAGAAGGGACCGCCTCCCGGAAATCCGGGTCAATTATATTTTTGCCTGTGCGGGAATGGCGCCGGGGCCAGGCCGAAAGGCATCGCACTGTTTCTGATTTCCCTGTACACCGGAGATTTCTCTCTGCACAAACGCGGTGAAGTCATTGGGGTTCTGAGGCCGGAACTGCTGCCGGACAGCGCAAAGATCAGGCTTTCCCATATCCGTCCGGCCAACGCGCTGAGCCTGAGTTGCCATCTGCCGCTGTACAGAGGACTCTGCTTCTTCCAGGACGGCCGGTATGCCGGCGGCGCTGATCTGTGCGGTGAAACGGAGGCAATGTCATACGCGGAACTGCAAATGCCCTATCAGTACCGCGTCTTGATCTGCGGCAAGGAAGGCTCCATCGTTCTGGAAATCATGGCGGGAAAGCTCGTCTGTCCTACACCGCAGGTATGGAATGAACGAATGAATACGTTTCGGGAGGTGACATGAATTGACTGAGAAAGCACTGCTGACACAGGAGGACTGCCTGCAAACGGGCTATGACATGTCCATCGCGGGAAAGGTCATCGTCCTTCATTCTTCCGCGCTGCCGGAGAATTTCCGGAGCGCCAAGCACCAGCTGTATTTCTGCACCGGAGGCAACGGCAGCAACCCCAACCCCATCGGCCGCTCTGTTTTCATGGTCTCTCTGGCAGACGGCGAACATATCCGCTGGAACCGGAGCGATGTGCTTGGCATCGCAAAGCCGGAGGCTCTCTCCGAGCAGGCCCGCCTCCAGCTCTCGCAAATCCGTCCGAACAACGCGCTGGACTTGAAAGGTCATGAGCCGCAGTACAGCGGCTATTGTTTTCTGCCGAACGGCCGCTATACTTCCGGCACAGCTCTGTGCAGTCCGCAAGAGGTCAGGGACTACATCGACACGCAGAAGGACTACCAGCACAGGATCATGATCTGCGATCGGGATGACTTCTGCGTCTTCGAGATGGAGGACGGAAAGCTCCTCTATCCGACACAGGAAATCCTCGATGAGCATCAGAAAGAGCAGGAACAAAGCGGCGGCATGGAGCTGAAGCTATAAACCATACCAGGACTTAAGACCGGAGTCAGTGATCTGATTCCGGTCTTGTCATAGTCAAACTTAATTTAATGAAAGAGAGGAATGAAATAAGTATGAACCTGAAAGTCAAAAAGAAAGGTATCCTGCTTCTGGCTCTTCTGCTGGTGCTTCTGATAGGCGGCGTTTACACGGCCTACCGCCTGCACCCGGAGAATTTTGTCGGGAAGAACGACATCATCACCCGCGGGGAATTCGCCGCGGACCTGGCAAAGGAACTGGAACTGGATACGGGAAACGCGGCAAAGGACCCGCCAACCTTTTCCGATATCGACGGGCATTGGGCGGAGAAGTACATCGATGCCCTCGTTGACGCCGGTATCATCGACCCCGCCGATTACCCGGACGGCTTCAAACCCGACGAGCCCATCACCCGTGCCGAGATCATCAAAATGATGGTGCGGGTTAAGGGACAGGACGAGGAAGCGAAAAACACCCAGGGACACAGCGGCTATGATGACCAGAATGACATCAAAGATAATGACAAGGGGTATGTCATCGTCGGCAAAGAGGATGGCATCGTTGGGGATACGGATGATAACAAAATCCATCCCAACGACCCTGTGACCAAGGGAGAAGCCGATGATCTGATCGGCAAGACCAATCCGGAGCCGGCCACGCCAACTCCGGCCGCTCCTTCACAAACACCGGGAACGCCAACCCCGACGAATCCAAATGACGGGCAAACGCCCCCGACACCCACCCCTCCGGATCAGAATCAGCCGACCCCGACGCCAGATCCAGCACCTGACAATGATTCGGATGATTCCGGTTCAGGTGGTGGCCCGTCTTATTATCCGGATGCGCAGGTGAGGTTTGACCTGCCCGAATCAGCTCACACCGATACGGAAATAAAAGTGATGCCGGTGTGGAAATACACGCAAAGCTTCGCCTGGACGCTGACAAAAACCGCCGTTGACGGCTCCCAGCAGCCTGTGAAAATGGAAGACGCGATCAGTGGCACCCTCGGGCTTGAGGGCGGCACTATCAAATTCAATCAGGACGGGCAATATACGCTGACCGCCACCGCAAAAAACGTCAGAGGAAAAGAAACCGCGCTGTCCAAAACGGTGACGGTCTATCCGGTGATCGACCTGACCTTTGATTTGCCGGAAGCCACTCACACGGACAAATCCGTAACCCTTGCCTTCACGCCGGAAAAGCTCTTTGGCAATAACATTGTGTGGACGGCGACGAAGGACGGAGAAACCGTCCAACCAGCCGATATCCTTGACGGTGAGATAGAGAACACCGGCGGTACTTTCGTTTTTAAGACTAAGGGCAGCTATACGCTGACCGCAACGATCACGGATAAAACCGGTCGTGTCTTCACTCACACTGAAAGCACCAAAGTCTATCCGGTGGCCGGAATAGATTTCAAACTGCCCGCAGCCTCTCATACGGATACTACGCTGGACATTGCCGCCACCCTGACGGAAGCGGACGGCCTGACCGTTGACTGGCGCCTCACCAAAAACGGAGAAGCGGCGGCGCTTGCCGATGAGCTGGAAGGCACGCTGACCAATAACGGCGGACAAATCCGCTTCAAGGATAAGGGCGTGTATATGCTCACCGGATCGCTCACCGATGAAACCGGCAGAACCTTTGAAGTCTCCAAAACCGTCACCGTTTATCCGGTTGGCTTCATCGGTTTTTATTTACCCGAGATCGCGCACACGGATACCGCCGTTAAGGTGGAGAGCCGCTTCGAAAATCTTGGCGACGCCGCAATCCAGTGGACGCTTACCAAGAACGGAAACGCCGTTGATTTAAGCGACACGGTTCAGAGCGAACTGACCAACAACGGGGGCTCCATCCGCTTCAAGGAAAAGGGCGACTATGTCCTGAAAGCCGCCTTTACCGATCCGGCGGGCAGAACCTACAGCTACACCGCGCCGGTTAAGGTCTATCCTGTTCCGAGTATTGCATATAAGCTGCCGGAAACCGCCCATACCGACACCATCGTCAATGTGGTTCCGGAAACCGCGGAATTAGGCGGCCTGAAGGTAGAATGGCTGTTGGAGAACGGCTTTGGGTTCCAGGACTGGGCGACATATATCGACGGGACGCTGGACAACAGCGGCGGCTCCATCCGCTTCAAACACGCCGGTACCTACGAGCTGATCGCCCGAATCACCGATGAAACCGGGCGGGTATTCCTGTTTGAAAACGGCGGCAGGATTGAAGTTCTGCCGGTATTGGATATCTCCTTCGAGCTGCCGGAATCGACCCACACCGACCGTACCGTCGACCTTCGGACCCGCGGCAACAACAATGTGCTGCCGGTGGAATGGTCGCTCATCAAAGACGGTGAACCCGCAGCGATTTCCGACGCTTTGGAGGGAACCCTGAACGCCTACGGCGGGAAAATTCAATTCAGGGATGTTGGCACACACACCCTCACTGCCTCCATGACGGACGCGCTGGGCAGGGTGTTCTCATACAGCGCATCCACGACGGTCTATCCCGTCCCGTCCGTTTCACTTAGCGTTCCGCAGATCTGGTACGCCGGTGAAGCCGGAACGATCAGTGTCAACGGAACGGATCTTGAGAATCTCACCGCGGACTGGACGATTATAAAAGATGACGGCGGGGCTGAACCTTATTCAACCTATGCGTCCGGCACCCTGGCCAAAGAAGGCGGCAGCCTGACCTTCCCGCTAAAGGGGCAGTATGAGCTGACCCTGACCCTGACGGATCAGACCGGCCGTACCTTCATCCAGAGCAGGAGCTTCACAGTTTATCCCGTCCCGACCATGAGCCTCGGAATGCAGACGCTCAGCTACAGCGGCGAACCGATTGCTGTCACCGCGTCCGGCACCGAACTGGAGGAAATGAGCATAGACTGGCTTCTTTCCGTGGACGGCGGCGAAGCCCGTCCGTATACCCAATACGCCACAGGCTCAGTCGGAACCACCGGCGGCACTTTATGGATCGGTACCGACAAGACCATTTCCGTAAAGCTAATGGCTGTGGCGACGGATACGAACGGCAGAAAATTCACCTTCTCTTCCAATGCCGGTACCGTGAAGCCGATTGCACAGTTTAGCTTCACCATTCCCTCTTCCGTCCATATCGGCTCCGGCTTTAACGTATCCCTGCCGGTGACATCAGGCCTGGAAGGCAGAAACCTCACATGGAGGCTGACGCAGAACGGGAACACGGCGGGCTACACCGGGAGCCTCTCCAACAGCGGCGGCGGCATTGCCATCAACGCGACAGGGAACTTTGTTCTGACTGCCGGTACGACCGACAGCGAAGGCAGATCCTTCAGTTATTCGCAGAACATCACAGTCACCAACAACGCGCCGAATAAACCCACCGGAAGCGCCTCGGTAACGAGGACCGCCAGAGACGGTAAGCTGCTGGTCAACCTTTCCGCCCATGCCAGCGACCAGGACGGAGATTCCGTGAGCCTTGAATACTCCGGCAACACGGCGGACAGTTACTACGCGGTTGGTGTACACACCGTAAAAGTCCGGGCCAAAGACGCGTGGGGAATGTATTCCGACTGGACGGATATTACCTTCACGGTTACGAATTCCGCACCCACAACGCCTGTGATTACCCGCACGCCGGACGGCAACAGCATCGCCCCCGGTGTCCCGATCACTGTCACTGCCTCCAGCATAGACCCGGACGGCGACGCCGTCACTTATGTATGGGGAGGCAGACCGGCGCAGACCAGCACCGCTTATCCTTTAGGCAAAAATACGATCCGCGTGAAAGCGGTAGACTCCACCGGAGCGGAATCGCCTTGGGCGGCTATCGTGTTCTTTGTCGCTGATCCCAACAAGGGCGGCGGCATGACGCTGACAGGACCCGAATCGGTGATTCTGGAACAGGGCATCGCCGGGGCGACCATTACCAGCTACACCTTCACGGTTCCTCCGGTGTCCGGCCACAGCGGTCAAGACTATGGCCGTGTCCGCGGCTACAACATACTGACCGGGCAGTGGGATCAGCTGGACTACGGAAAAACCACTAACGGTATTACTTTCAGCCGCTCCCTGTCGCCGGGTGTGTATTCGCAACTGGAAATGTACTATTACACCAACCATGATTGCATGTACAACAAGAGCAATATCACCTATTCCGTCACCTTCTATTTTCAGTAATACGGCAATGCCGGAAAGGAGGGAGCCTCATGAACGGCATCCAGATCAAAAATAACCGCATTCTTTACTACGGCAATACTGCGGGCTATATCGAAAAGGACAGGGCCGTGGTTGATCCCATGTTCGAAAACGACGAGCTTAAATCCTATCTGTCCAACACCAAAGGGCTCGATGTGGATTGGACGCCCGGCACCTTCGAGCGTCTGACGGAGGGAAAACTCGACCCGGAGGGCAATCTGCAGGTGCTGAAAAAGTGCAGGGTGCATCAGCTCAAGCCCGACGCGGATATCATGATGAAATTCATCGGGTATGACGAGCTGCTGGAGCGTTTCGGAGAACCTGATCCGGGCAATTACAGCGTGGTCTATGACGGCGAGGTGGATACCAACGACCTGGAAGAACTTTTCACCAAATTTAATATCGACCAGCCTCCCGGTTATGAGGGGCACAGCCTTTCCATGTCGGACGTGGTGGAGCTGTACGATAAATCCGGCAGCTCCTTCCACTATGTCGACCGCTTCGGCTTCCGGGAGATTTCTTTCCAGCCGCCCGAGCAGGAACTGTACCAGGGGCCGGAGATGAGCCTGTAACACCATCAGCCGCAGCCGAAAGGCTGCTTTTTTAATCCCAAAATATATAAGGAGGAAGCAACCATGAGTAAAGTACAGGCAACCGCCAAGAGTCCGCAGGACGCCGCGGAGCAGCCGCTTCCCATGAAAGTGGATGTCAAAATTGGTTCCATCCGTCCGGAGGGCAACGTCCGCGCCTTCGCGTCTATCAATCTGAATGACTGCTTTGCCATCCGCAATGTGAAAGTGGTGGACAGCAGTAAGGGGCTGTTCGTTGCCATGCCCAGCTATAAGGCCGGAAACGGCGAATACAAGGATATCTGCTTTCCGGTCACCAGGGAATTCCGTGAGCAGCTCAATCAGGCGGTCATTGACGCCTATCATCAGGCTCTCACACAGAGCCAGGGCCAGAACCAGCAGAAGGCGGAAACGCCCCCTTTTGACCAGGCGCCGGAGCAGAATCCCGGCATGCAGATGGCGGGACTTTAAGCCCCGCCATCATTGTTTATTTAAAACATTAAAAATATCGGAGGTAAATCAAAATGAAGAAAATCCTTAACAAAGTGAAATGCGGACTGTCGTCCCTTGCGAACAGCGTAAAGCATGGGTTGGAGCACATTGTGTGCAGAGTAAGGAACACAATGGCCGTACTGTTCCTGACCTCTCATAATCTGCTCCGTTCCCAGCACGGGGAAGGCTTTGTCGATACAGCCATCAAGATTTTAATGGCTGTGGTTATCGGCGCTTTGATTCTTGCCGGCCTCTACGCGCTGTTCGGTGAAACGATCCTGCCGACCCTGAAACAGCGTATCATGGACATGTTCAACTATGGGAACTGATCTGCCGCTTCTTTTACAGGGCGGCTTTTTTACTGTCCTGCTGGCGGCAGTCTCGGTATGGGATATCCGGAAGCGGATTATTCCCGACACTCTCTGTCTTTGCATCGCACTGACCGGACTTTTTACTTTTGATCCGGTGAAGCTGCTCGGCATTCTCGCCGCCGTTCCCTTTTTAATTGCCGCCCTTTTGTTCGGCGGCATGGGCGGCGGGGATATCAAGCTCATGGCGGCAACAGGGCTGGTGCTTGGACTTCAGAAAAGCGTAGCCGCTATAATCACGGGCCTAACGGCTATGCTGGTATTTCACGCATTCTGTTTTATTTATCAAAAGTCGCGCGGGAGGGATGCTCCAAAGGCATACCCCCTTGCGCCCTTTTTATCTCTCGGCTGCCTCGCAGCATACTTTTTGATTTAAGGAGGAACACCCTATGAGCTTTCTGAAAAACCGCACGGTGCTGGGCGTCATCTGTATCGTGCTTTCTCTGCTGATTTGCTTTGCTCTGACACCGCTGTTCAACCAGAGCATGGCACAGAAAACCTCCATTGTCCGGGTGGTAAAGGACATCAAGAGCGGCGACCAGATCACCAAGGATATGGTGCAGACCGTGGAGGTGGGCGGGTATAACCTGCCGGAGAATGTAATCCGGCAGAGTGAAAACGCGGTCGGCAAATATGCCAGGGCGGATCTGGCATCCGGCGATTACATTCTCACCACCAAGCTGTCGGATAACCCGGCTTCGGAAAACGCCTATCTGTATAACCTGAACGGCGAAAAGCAGGCCATTTCCGTCAGCATTAAAAACTTTGCGGAGGGCTTGTCCGGCAAGCTGATCTCCGGCGATATCGTCAGCGTTATCGCCCCTGACTATAAAGGCCAGGGCTCCACCGTGATCCCGCCCGAGCTGACCTATGTGGAGGTCATCGGCGTAACCGCCAGCACCGGCTATGACACCGATCAAAGCGAAGCCGGAGCCGATTCGTCCGTAAAGGATGAGGATGAGAAGCAGCTTCCCGCCACGGTCACCTTGCTGGCCTCTCCGGAGCAGACGAAAATCCTCGCGGAGCTGGAGGCGGGCGGTAAGCTTCATCTGTCCCTTGTGTACCGCGGAAGCAAGGAAAACGCCGCTAAATTTACCGAACTCCAGGACAAGGTGATCGAAACCATGTACCCGAAACCTACGGAGCAAAAGACAGAATCTACCCCGCAGGAGAGTACAACGGAACCTGAAAATACCACACCGGAAAGCGGGGAGAAATAAATGCTCAACTTTATGAAAGGGAGCATCTTCTCCCGCAGACAATCCGAGGCTGTGCCGTGGGAGCCGGAACAGGAGGTTAAGGTGCTGGCGGTATGGGGAAGCCCCGGCAGCGGGAAAACGACAGTCAGTGTCCGGCTCGCCAAATATCTGGCCGACCACAAACACAATGTCGCGCTGCTGCTGTGCGATATGACCGCGCCTATGCTGCCCTGTATTTGCCCGCCCGCCGAACTGGAGTGCGAACGCTCCCTCGGCAGCATTCTCGCGGCAACCCATATCACCGATATCCTTGTCAAACAAAATTGCATTACCCATAAAAAGATAGACCACCTGACCATGATCGGCATGCTGAAGGGCGAGAACGTGTTTACCTACCCGCCCTACACCCAGGAGCTGGCGTCCGAACTGATCGACCATCTCCGGGACATCGCGCCGTATGTCGTTATTGACTGCGGAAGCGCCATCGCCAACGACATTCTGTCGGCGGTTTCTCTGCTGGAAGCTGACACGGTGCTGAGGCTGGTCAACTGCGACCTGAAATCCATCAGCTACCTGTCGTCGCAACTGCCTCTGCTAAAGGATCAGAAATGGGACGCGGATAAGCAGTACAAGGTGGCGTCCAACGTGAAATTCAATCAGGCCGGCGAGCACATCGAACAGGTGCTGGGCAGTGTGGCGTTTAAGATTCCGCACTCGGACGAGCTGGAAAATCTGGCTCTTGCCGGGAACCTGCTGGGGGAGCTGGCGCTCAAGGACAGCAGGGGTTTCCGTGCGGAGATCGCCAAAATCGCAAAGGAGGTGTTCGGTGTATGAACAGGAAAAACCGCAGGCCGGATACCGAAAACACTCCGGCGCAGACAAACGAAAAATCACATACCATCAGTATGACAGGCAGCCAAAGCCTGTTTTTTTCATCCGATGGGAACACCAGGGAATTCAGCTCGGCGCTTCATGAAGTACAGGAGTATATCTCAAGCAAATACGCCACACTGATCACCGACGGAGGTACAGAGGAAGTCAAGGCACAGGTCAAGCGTTACATCGCCAAATATGTTCAGGATTACCGTATCACCGTTGCCGATATGACACAGCCGCAGCTTGTGGACTCCCTGTACACCGAAATGGCGGAGTTTTCGTTCCTCACCAAATACATTTACGGGAATGGTATCGAGGAAATCGATATCAATGCCTGGAACGACGTGGAGGTTCAGTACAGCAGCGGTATCACAAAGAAGCTGGACGAGCGCTTTGACAGCCCGGAACATGCCGTCAATGTGGTGCGCCGTATGCTTCATGTGTCCGGGATGGTGCTGGACAACGCCAGCCCCGCGATCCTTGGACATCTCTCCAAGAACATTCGTATCGCCGTGCTGAAAACTCCTCTGGTGGATGAGGATGTGGGTGTGGCGGCAAGTATCCGTATCGTGAACCCACAATCCATGAAAAAAGGGGATTTCATTCACGGCGGAACCGCCACGGAATCCATGCTGGACTTTTTGGCGGAATGCCTGCGGTATGGAATCTCCATCTGTGTGGCGGGAGCCACCAGCTCCGGTAAAACCACACTGGCAGGCTGGCTTCTGACCACCATCCCCGACAATAAACGAATATTCACCATCGAAAACGGTTCCCGCGAACTCGCGCTGGTGCGCCAGAAGGACGGCAAAGTCGTAAACAGCGTCATCCATACGCTGACCCGCGACAGTGAGAATGAGCGGCAGCGCATCGACCAGACCGAGCTGCTGGACATGTCCCTCCGTTTCAATCCCGATATCCTCGTCGTAGGCGAGATGCGCGGAGCCGAGGCTAACGCCGCACAGGAGGCGGCCCGGACCGGCGTCGCGGTGCTGACCACCATTCACTCCAACTCCTGCGAAGCGACCTACCGCAGGATGGTCTCGCTCTGCAAGCGCGCCGTCGACATGTCCGACGAAACGCTCATGGGCTATGTAACAGAGGCGTATCCCATTGTCGTGTTCTGCAAGCAGCTCGAAAACAAACAGCGCCGCGTCATGGAAATCATGGAATGCGAGATCCTGCCGGACGGCAGCCGGAATTTCCGCCCGCTCTTTCGGTACGACATCTCCGAAAACCGCCTGGAGGATGGCAAATTCATCATAAGCGGCCGGCACAGCGCAGTGCAGGGCATCTCAAGAAGTATGCAAAAGCGGTTTTTAGAGAATGGGATGCCGCAGGATACCATGAAAAAAATTCTTAAGATGGGAGGCGCCAGGCAGTGACCGCAATCCTTTTAATAGCCTGCATCGGCCTGATTGCCGGTGCTTTTTTTATCCTTGAGCTTTCGCCACTGGAATTTACGGACGGCCTGTTTGGCTTTCTGACACGGAAAAACAAGAGTATCCGGGCGGAAATCAACGAAGCCGCGCAACGGAAAAAGCTGACCTTCTTCCGCAGAGAAATCGCGGAAGTGCGGGAGATACTCAGACTGACCGGAAGAAGCTCCCGTTTCTCCATGATCTGCGCGGCTTCCCTTCTCCTTTTCGCGGTCGGAGCCGCCATCGCCATCCTTATAGAAAATGTGTTCCTTGTACCTGTGTTGGCCGTGGGCCTGATGTTTCTGCCATTCTGGTATGTCCGCCTGACCGCGGCGCACTACAAAAACAGTGTTTCCGCGGAACTGGAGACTGCGCTTTCCATCATTACCTCGGCCTATCTCAGAAACGAGGATATCCTCACGGCGGTGGATGAAAGTATACAATACCTTAATCCGCCTGTCAGGAGCGTTTTCGCGGAGTTTTTAACGCAGGTGAAGCTCATTAACCCCGATGTGGAGGCGGCGCTCCATGCCATGAAGCCGAAAATCGAAAACGAGGTGTTCCATGAGTGGTGCGACGCCATTGCCGCCTGCCAGTATGACCGCAGCCTCAAGACAACGCTGACGCCGATTGTTTCAAAGCTCAGCGATATGCGGATTGTCAACGCGGATCTGGAATACCTGGTGTCGGAGCCGCGCAAGGAATTCATTATCATGGCAATGATGGTAGCCGGGAACATCCCCGTGATGTATTTCCTCAACAAGAGCTGGTACCATACGCTGATGCACACCGTGGTGGGACAGATTATCCTCGCGGTCTGCGCGGCCGCGATCTTTATCTCTGCCGCGCGCGTTATCAGGCTGACCCGGCCCATTGAGTACAGGAGGTGACGCAGATGATGAAACAACTGCTTTTTACCGGAATTCTCCTCGCCCTGGGCCTGTTCCTTATTTTGGCTGACAGGCTGAAGCTTCCAACCATGAAAGCGGCCAAAGCCATGATGAACGCCGGAAAAGCGGACAAAAAAGCCGCAAAGACCGTGGACGCCTGGCTCATGTCAAAAGCGGTAAAGCTGTCAAAATATATCCGAATGGATGAGTACAAGCACAGCAGGATGGCAAATGTCCTCAAGGCGGCGGGGATTTCCATGACGCCGGAGGTGTACTCCGCCTATGCCCTCACAAAAGCGGGGGCAATCATGCTGGGGGTAATCCCGTGCCTGATTCTGCTTCCGTTGCTCTCGCCGGTGCTGATCATCCTTTCCGTGCTGAACTATTTCAAAGAGATCCGGAAAGCCGATGAACGGCTCCGGAAAAAGCGGGACCAGATCGAGGGAGAGCTGCCCCGGTTTGTCGCTACCGTTGAACAGACACTCAAGGCCAGCCGCGACGTTCTGGCGATAATCGAGAATTATAAGAAAAATGCCGGTCCCGCCTTCGCCCGTGAACTGGATGTGCTGACGGCGGACATGCGCTCGTCTTCCTATGAGGCGGCGCTGACAAGGTTTGAAGCAAGGCTCAATTCCCCGATGCTTTCCGATGTGGTCCGAGGGCTGATCGGCGTCCTGCGGGGCGATAACGGCACCGTGTATTTTCAGATGCTGGCGCATGACTTTAAAGCATTGGAATTGCAGCGGCTGAAAGGACAGGCGCAGAAGATCCCGCCGAAGATCCGGGTATATTCGTTTATCATGCTTCTGTGCTTCCTGCTCACCTATCTGGCTGTAATTGCCGTGCAGATCATGGATTCTCTCGGCAATATGTTTTAGAAGGAGGAACTCTCATGGATATGGATCAAAAGAAACTGGAGAAAAAACTGCGGGAAAAGATAGAGACAAATTACCGTTCCTATATCCAGCAGCTTCAAACCAAACCGGCATCCGACCTGATCGAGCAGGCCGGGGAAATCGCCGCGGCAAAGCTCGTATACGAAGAACTCATGGACGGCTGCGGTCCGGAATGCTCGGAATACCTGCTGCGCTTTGAAAACCCGCTGGAGGTTGTGCGGGATCAGTGGCTGAATGAACAGAATGTTTCCCATGATGAGGAAATGAGTCATGTTCTCTGGAACATTGTTGACAAAGGGGATGCCGAGCGCATATACGAGCTGGATGAGGCCTTCCGTCCGCCCGAGCAGGAGGTGCGTCTATGCTGAAGCTGCTCCGCTCCCGGCGCGGCGAGGGTTATATCGACACGGCGGTGCTGGTGCTGTGCGTGATGATGGTCATCGCGGTGGCGGTCAGCGTCCTGCCTGTGTTTGTGACCAAGAACCAGCTGGACACCTATGCGTCGGAACTGTGCCGGGAAGCGGAAATCGCCGGGCGCGTCGGCAGCGAAACCACCCTCCGGGCGCAGGTCCTTACCGAAGAAACCGGCCTCGCACCGGACATTTCGTGGTCAAAAACCGGAAGGCTTCAGCTTAATGAGGAATTCACCGTAACAATCAGAACAAAGGCGGATATCGGAGTGTTCGGTGGATTCGGGAGCTTTCCCGTCACCCTGAAGGCGCAGGCCAGCGGCAAGAGCGAGGTGTACTGGAAATGAGGAAAATATATAGTATAATCAGGAATAAGGGAGGCACATCCTTCCCGCTCATCGTCGCGGTGACCCTTGCCCTTTTGATTATCTTCTGCGGCATCTCCGAATACATTCGCCTGATGATCATTGCCCAGGGTGTTCGTGACGCAGTGCAGTCCGCTGTTATTTCGACAGTAAACGACAATTATAGCGAGGTGTACCACGGAGTGCGGGAGGGCTACAGCGGAGCCTATCAGCCCTCCGTCGATGATTTTAAGGAAAGCCTGGACTACGGTGATATATATAAGAGGCTGGATAATGTATTGGGGCTTCGCTCGGAAAACGGAAGTCATGTGAAATATGCTGGAAATGCAATTGAGTTCCGTCTGTCAAATCTCTCTGTCGACCTTGAAAACATGCCCTTTACCCCTGCAAATCCTAACAATTCCAAAGGCTTTCTGGCTGACGCGACCATAAAACTGGAAGTTCCGGTGTCCTTTTGCGGGCAAAGCCTGCCTCCCATGAGGATCAATCTCAAGGCGCAGGCCAAATATATGCCTTTATTTTGACTGTTTCCGGATTGGCCATAGACTTCCGGAAACTTCTGTAGTATGGTGTGGTTGAAAAAGCAGAACCAGAAACCCATGAAAAGGAGGTAACTCTTTATGAAACTTACCGACAGAGCAAAGAAACGGATTACCATCGCCGGCCTCGGCGTGGTGTGCATAGTTCTTGTTATAGTGATAGCCTCGCAGTTTAAAACGGAGGAACCCAAAGACGCGGCCCTTCAGCCTTCCTCCCCTGCATCGGATGTGGTCAGTCCCAGCACTCCTGCTACAGGTCCATCCGGTACACAGGAGGTAAACGCCAACCCCATCGATTCATCCGCGGCGCCTGATCAATCCACGGACACCGGCGACTCAACCGGCACCGATCAGAGTATTCAGTCTGAGGTTACAAAGCCTCCGGAGCCGTCGCAGGAAGCGAAAACTAATCCTTCCCAAAAACCGGATGGTGAAAAAGTGGATAAATCCACTCCGGCGGCGACAAAGCCGGATAGCAATACATCTTTGTCAACGCCAAAATCAGGCGACAAAAATGATAAAGGGCAGGTGTGGGTGCCGGGATTCGGCTGGGTAGACAATAGTGGAGATAATGTGGGTACTAAAGCGGATGATATGTATGAAAACGGCAACAAAATCGGAGACATGAACTGACAGCTAATAAAATAAGCAGGAGAAGCACAGCAGAAATGCTGTGCTTTTTTGCGTGCGCCACGCATGGCGCGTAACTTGGCGGTGAAAGTCCGCTATGGGGGCTGGCAGTTGCCAACCATTAGCCAAGGGCAAGGGTGTCCTCCGCGAGGAGGAATCTTAAGGAAGCCGGAGGCAAAGTCCCGACCCGAGGAACACGAACTGTATAAGGCATCCAAAGTGGGATGAGTCTGCGCAACAAGACAAAATCCAACAAACTGCACAGACACGAGGATGTAGATACGGCGGGTATATGGGATGAAGGTTATGCGTCTTACCGTGGGAGACCTCACGGACGAGAGGAAACAGAGTATGAATCCCGGTTGAAACAAGATTTGTCGTGAGGAGTCAGCCGAGGCCATAGTAATGGCATAGTCGACGGTGCCATAAAGGGCTGAACCAAAGGGGGTGAGAGTCAATGAAAGTTACCGGAAGTGATAACTTAATACACAGACAACTTCAGATAGAAGGCTATCCGCAAATGGTACCTGCGGAACAGAGAGAGTATGCGGAAGCGTGGACATCACCGAGGATGACTGAAACCGACATCACCAACACGAACGAGCATAAGGAAGGACTGCTAGAGCAAATTCTGGCTCCCGAGAATCTTAACCGAGCATTCAAGCAAGTTAAGAGAAACAAAGGGGCAGGTGGAATCGACGGAATGCAGGTGGATGAACTTCTGCCCTACCTGAGAGAAAATGGGAAAGAGCTTACACAGGCCATCCTGGGCGGCAAATACCGTCCGAAACCCGTAAGGAGGGTAGAGATACCCAAAGAGAACGGGAAGACAAGAAAACTGGGAATCCCAACAGTCGTGGACAGAATAATCCAACAAGCGATATGCCAAGTCCTGACACCAATCTTTGAGAAGCAGTTCTCAGAAAACAGTTTTGGTTTCAGACCGAAAAAGGGTGCACACGATGCACTTAAGAGATGCCAGACCAACATAACAGAGGGCTACAGATATGTGGTCGACATGGATTTGGAAAAGTATTTTGATACGGTTAACCAAAGCAAACTCATCCAGATATTATCGGAGACGATTAAGGACGGACGAGTGATATCTCTTATCCATAAGTTCCTTAAGGCAGGAATCATGATAGGAGGGGTATTTGAGGACAGCCCAGAGGGAGTGCCGCAAGGCGGACCTTTGAGCCCGCTATTGGGCAACATTGTACTTAACGAATGTGACCAAGAATTAGAAAGCCGCGGGCACCGCTTTGTACGCTATGCAGATGACATGATGATTTTCTGCAAGAGCAAGAAGGCGGCACAGCGTACCCTCGAACACATTCTTCCGTATATCGAAAGGAAGCTATTCCTAAGAGTGAACCGGGAGAAAACGCAGGTGGCAAAGGTTAAGCAGGTCAAATATCTGGGGTACAGCTTCTATGTCTATAAGGGAGAAGGAAGACTTCGTGTCCATACAAAAAGCATCCGCAAACTAAAGGACAAAATCCGAGAGGTAACGGGGCGTAGTAACGGAATGGGCATAGAGCAAAGGAAAACCCGAATAAATCAAGTGATTAGAGGGTGGGTAAATTACTTTAAACTTGCAGACATGAAGTATTTACTCAAAGAACTAGATGAGTGGACAAGGAGTCGCATTAGGATGGTAACATGGAAACGATGGAAGAAGATTCGGACGCGATTCGAGAACCTCAAACGAGCGGGCTTGGGAAAAGAGCAAGCGTGGATGTGGGCGAACACAAGAAAAGGCTACTGGCGAACCGCCCATAGCCCTATCTTGTTAAGAGTATTAACCAACGAACGCTTTAAACGCGCCGGATACTTAAGTTTTCTGGAATGCTATTCTGCGAAGTAACGTGTAAACTTTGGAAGCGCCGTATACCGAACGGTACGTACGGTGCTGTGGGAGGTCGGCCACTCAATTAATGGGTGGCCTCCTACCCGATTTTGAAAGGAGGAATCCCATGAAACGAGTGCTCGGTGTTTTTTTATCGCTTATATTGCTGCTGACATTTTTAGCTCCTGTCACTGCTTATGCTGACAGTATCGGGGACGGGAATGTGGATGGAGGCGGCGGAGGGATGGGTAACGGCACAGGCACCGATTACTGGAATACCGGCGATGAGGGCGTAAGGGTGACGGTCATCCGGGTAAGCGATCATGCGGTAGTAACAGCACCGATTGATTTAACCAACAAATCACCCGCAAGTTCGATAATCCATTTCGGGAAAGTTAGTAAGATGCAGTACACGAACGGCAGATCTTTATCACCTGTTCAGGGTGCATATCATTATACGAATCCATCCCAGCCGCTTCCGAAAATTATCAGCACTTCCAGCGGAAACGACAATATTGAAGCCATCAAAAGCTATTTCACCGATGAGCAGGTTATCCGGAGCATCGCCGGGCTCACGGGAATGAATTTCGATGTTTTAATAAACGGGCAGTACCGGTTGCTCTTGGAACCCATTGCCTATATGACTTTCGGAGGGATCAGGTATGCCATGACCGCCACCGAAGCCGCGCTTTTTGACCGGCAGCTGGACGGCGGACTGCGGAGCAAGATGGTGTCTCTTAGTCATAAAAACCTGCCGCTGGCGGTGTTTCTGGAAACTCCGGATCTTGGCTATCCCGCCTGGGGCGGTTCCACAACCAAAGCCGCGTCGGACGCGGATATTATCTCATCCCTTGGACTTGGGATTGTGCGTTTCAATGACGCGGAACCGGAACCGCCTGAAATAACCGCGTCTGATTATGAATACAGGGTCAATACCGAGGTGATCACCTCGGTGACCGTGAGCGGAGGTCAGGCAGATCCCGATCAGCCCGTCACAGTGAAGTTTACAATCGGCGGTCAGACCTATACCGTAAGCGGCGTGTATTATCCGGAGGGCGACAGTCAGCTGGCATGGGTGCGGTGGAAGACTCCGCCGACACCTCAGATTATGAGGATTAAAGTATCGGTGACCGGGCATGGCGTCGCAAACCAGGGTACCATTACCGCAAAGATCGTGGATCTCTCCGGCAACGATCCGCCAAATCCGGTGGCCGATGACCGGAACAGTTCCTATACCTTGCCATCCGTGCCGAACAAAGCACAGAAAACCTCGGCATCATGGGGCGTATGGCGCCCACGATGGCAGTCCAATTGGGTATGGATTGGGACGGATGAGGACGGCTTCTGGTCCGACCAAGGATGGTGGGAGTTCGATTGGCTTGCGTATACCGCCAGCCTTTCGGCTTCCATGAGCGTCGTTCCGGACGCAAAAGATCCCACCGCGTCCGGAAAAACGATGAAAAGCGGGTATGGGATCAATCAGGCCGTTACCGCCAACATCAGTACGATTCAATCCTCGGCGGTAACCGACGCACAGAACGCGGTTACCTATTTCCCCGAATTCCAGTACAATACCTATTGGCGGCTGCTGGAACGCACACAGACCGGATACAGCTCCAAATTTGAGTTCGCGCCCAACAAATACTCAACCTACAAACGGCGGACGCATTTCACTCCCATATGGATGCCGGACGGAAGTTATACGCCATACACCTGGCTTATCGACTGCTGGACTCCGGTTGGCATGCTCTCCATGAACCTCACTGATTCGGTGACCATCGGGGGAAGCCTTTGGGATGATTGGCATATCGCGCCGGTAAAACCATAACCAACAGAAAAGAAACAGTACCGCAAGGCACAGAGTCTTGCGGTCTTTTTCTATCAAAATCAATTTTGAAAGGTGGTAATCTTAATGAAACTGAAAAGAATCCTGCCTATCCTTTGCGTGGTATTGCTTCTGACATGCATGTTCAGCGTAACGGCTTATGCCGCGCCTTCCGGAGATGTGGCGGGAGCCATTGAAGGTACGTGGAACGACGCCTCCGGGCAAATAAAGACTGTGGTCAACAAGGTGGTCTTTCCGGCAATCGATCTGATTCTGGCGGTATTTTTCTTTGCCAAACTCGGGACCGCGTATTTCGACTACAGGAAGCACGGCCAATTTGAATGGGCGGCGCCTGCTATCCTGTTCGCCTGTCTGGTGTTTACACTGACTGCTCCGTTATATATTTGGCAAGTACTTGGAATGTAGATAAAAAAGAGCGGACCGGCACCCCTCAAAGGAGTCGGTCCGCTCGATAAATGAGAATTTGTCAACTTCTGATTTGCCCATTTTAACGTTTTTAACTTTTAACTAAGAAGAACTTCCTGTATACCCATGCGGTATATACTCCAGCAGGAATTGCCATTACCAAAGATTTAATTATGTTGCCTATGATGTTAGGCAACATCCAACCACCGAAAATCATCAAAGCAAGAATGCCCAGGTCCATTAAAGATATCTTTTGCGTATCAGACTTCATAAGGAGTTTCCTGTTTTTTATGATGAGCATGATTCCGCCAATGAAAGCCATGCAAATCCAAAGTATATATGGCGGGGCTACATTAGAAACAAGGGGGCAAAAATAGCCAATAATTGCCCCAAAGCTAACTATATAACTCAGTAAAACAATTTTGGGAATGTATGGCTTGGCATCCTGACCGGGGAGTTGCTCAACTGCTTCAGCTACGCCTATTAATTCATCCAAAGATACATGATAGATTTCCGCAAGACGAATTAAATTCTCTGTATCTGGCTTTGATAACCCCGTTTCCCATAGTTAAGGATATTGGTTTCAATAGGTAACGTATCAATCAATTTTGCCGATGAAGCGGTAGAAGATTTCTACCTCCTGTTCCCGGTTTCCATCTTCCCCGGCGGTGGGCTCATGTACCACGATTTTTTCAATCAGGGCATTCAGCAGCGGGGCGGTCAGTTCTGCGGGATTGGCGTATTGCTTTATCAGGGCGATCCACTTTTCGGCGTCGCAGCTTTCCTGTTCGGACTTTGCAAGCCGTTCCTGTAAGTTTTGGATTTTCTCCGCAAGCTCCGCCTGTTCGTTCTGGTACTTTGCGGACAGCATGGAGAAATTGCGTTCCGTGATTTTCTCCGACACCCTGTCCTCGTACATCTTCGCAAACAGCGCATCCACTTCATTCTGCCGCTTCTGCGCCTTTTTCAGTTCCGCAGCCGCTTGCTTCCTTGCGGCGGCGCGTTCCCGATCGCCCGTCTTTAACAGGCGGCGCAGCAGCTTTCCCTCGTCCTGTTCCGCTTCCCGCGACCAGTATTGCAGACGGGATAACACATAGGCATAAAGCACATCGTAGCGGATATAGTGTGCCGAGCAATAGCCTTTGCCAAACTGTCCATAGTAGGAACAGGAAAAATAGCTGTACGGCGTTTTGTTCTGGCTGTTCGTGCCGAACCGCAGCGACCAGCCGCAATCCGCACATTTTACCAGCCCGGCAAAAATCTGCGTAGTTTTATCCTTTTGTTGCCGCCGTCTGCTTTTGATCTGCTCCTGTACCTGCCGGAATATGTCTTTTGAAATAATGGCTTCTTGGGTGTCCTGCACCCGGAACCATTCTTCCTCCGGTTTGCGTACCTTCTTTTTGCTCTTGAAGGAAACGGTGGACTGTCTATTGTGGATGCTGTTGCCGATGTAGATTTCATCTTTCAGGATATTTTTTACCTGTGCAATCGTCCACAAATACCGCTTGCTTTCCGGCTGCCCCGCAAAGATATGGGCGAATGTCCCGTACCTCTGGAAGTTGAGCCACGCGGGGGTAGGCACTTTTTCCCCGATTAAAGTTTTCGTAATTCTGGCCGCGCCCATGCCGTAAAACGCAAGGTTAAAAATCTTCTCCACAATCCAGCGCGTGTCCTCGTCTATAAGCAGCTTTCCCTTGACCTCCGGGCTTTTCCTGTACCCCAGCGGGGCGTATGCTCCATAGTGAGCGCCCGCCGCAAACTTCGTCTGCATGGCTGCTTTGACCTTGCGGCTGGTATCCCTTGCCACCCATTCGTTGATGATGTTCTTGAACGGGGCAATCTCGCTTTCGCCCTTCGCGCTGTCCACGCCGTCGTTAATGGCGATATAGCGCACCCCGCGACCGGGAAAGTAGAGCTCCGTATACTGCCCGGTCAGGATATAGTTTCTGCCAAGACGGGACAAGTCCTTTGTCACGACACAGTTGACTTTTCCGCCCTCGATGTCCGTTATCATGCGCTGGAAGCCGGGGCGCTCAAAATTCGTACCCGACCACCCGTCGTCGACGTATTCGTCCACGATGTTCAGGCCCTGTTCGTTGGCATACTGGCGGAGCATAAGGCGCTGTGTGGTAATACTGGAGCTTTCCCCCTGCAATTCATCGTCACGGCTCAGCCTCAGATAGAGTGCGGTATTGTAAATCGGTTGTTTCATCATATCCTCCTTCAAAAGAAACAACCCACGCTTATTACAATACCTTGCCTGTTGGCTAAAGTATAGCATAAGCGTGGGCTGCAATCAATGTTGCGGCGTCAGGAAGCCATATGGTATGCGGTATGCTGGATAACGTCCGCAATCAGATCGCCCAGCGGTTTGCCCTCTGCGGCGAAGTGTTCCGACACCCGGATACGGCTTTTCCCGCAGACAAAATACTGCGTTCCGTCCTCTGTTTTTAGAAGCTGCCCCTGTGCGGTTGCGGGGATGCTGCCCTTGTTTTTCTCCATTCAGTGTCCTTTCTCAAAATTCATATTCGGTTGTCAAGGTACAATGCTACGTTTCCCGCAGCGGAGATAACTCTGCTAAATATCCATCACCTTACTTTTATGTTCTTTCGCTGTTCCCGTTTGACCTGTTCCAGTACGTCGGCTGGGATACGGTCAACCAGCCGCTGGATATTGTATAACTCGCTTCCCAGCTTCGCCCGTTCCAGCGTATCTTTCATCTTGCCCTGTTCGCTGGCCTCGGCTCTGGCTTCCAGCTTTTTGTTTTCCTCCACCAGATCGCGAATCGTGACCCGGTATTTTTTGAGCTGCCCGCTGAAATTCTCCATCTGCGGAAACCACTTTTTCAGCAGGGCGAGGGCTTCCTCTTTCTTCTTTCCGGCGTTTAACGGATTGATTCCATCCAGCGCCGTTTCAATCGCCTTTGCCTGTTTGGAAAGAGAAACCGCCTGTTTGAACAAGTAAGTGGGAATATGCTTTCGGCCCGTGTCGCGGGCGCTCTCTCCGCGCTCCAAGTCGGGATAAGCCTTGACCATGTGGGCGTGAAAATCGTCCTGCCATTTGCTCAAACTTGCCCGGTTCCCTAAAATCTCTTTTGCGGACAATCGGTTGTCCTTTGTCAGCGGCACAAAGGTCAGGTGCATGTGGGGCGTCTTTTCGTCCATGTGAACCACCGCCGAAACGATGTTCTCCCGGCCTACCCGCTGGATAAGGAAATCCGCCGCCCACTGAAAAAACGCCTCCGTTTCCTTGACGCTTATTCCCTTGAAAAACTCCGGACTGGCGGTAATCAGCGTGTCCACAAACCGGGTGCTGTCCTTGCGGGTGCGGCATCCGGCCTGTTCGATACGGCTCTGGATAAAGTGGTAATACCGGCCCTGCGGTTGAACGATGTGAAAATTGTACTTGCTCCGTGATAAATCAACGTCGGGGTTGCTGGCGTACTTTTCTTTCTGCCGTTCATGGTGGGCCTCCAGCGGCCTCGCCGGATTGCCCTTATGCTTCTCAAACCGTAAAATCGCGTATTGCGGCAATTCAATCCCCCTTTCTGCGGGTAGGGAGTGAAACTATACGGCCTACCCCGAAACGATGCCCGCAAAGCCTTGTAGAATGCAGCTTCCCAAGACCCTAATTGTCCGCTTTGTCCCGTCTTTTCCTGCCGCTGGCGTTTTTCTGCTGCCTATGTACCCGTTTGGCGCAGGCTTCGCAGTATTTCGCCCGGTTGGAACCGGGAACGAAAGCCGCCCCGCACACGGCGCACCGTTTCACGTTGCCGCTATGGAAAATCTCCGCTTCCAGCGGCTTATCCTGCGGCAGAACCGCTCTGCGGAACCATGTGCAGCAGACGGAATAGGAAATGCGCTGGACGCAGACGCATTCCTCGCCATCGTCCAGAAGAATACAGTTGCCGTTATCATAATTGCAGCAGGTGGCGCAGATCAGGGCGTTTGCCCGTCTGCGCTGCCCCGGCGTCATGCGGGGCAGCGAACCGTCCGGCCCCCGCTCGATGGGTTTTAGTTCTTCTCTCATGGTATCCTCCGCTTTTCTGTCCTGTTTGCCGTTTTTCCCGAAAGCCGTTCCTGCCCCCATTCCCGGCGGCGTATCCCCGCATTGGCACGCTCCCCGGACATCGGGCCAACTTGGCCCGATGTCCGGCTCATGGCGGTGCTTCCCCTGCCTGTGGTATCCCTTTCGGACGGTCATTCACTTGTGCTATTCACCGATGAACTAAATTAAGTGTATACTTTTTGGGCCGTCCGTCCCGTATATCCACAAGGTTGGAAAACGGGCGGAAAACTGAAAAATTCCACGATTGTGGAAAAGGATGATATAATGAAAAACACAAAGGATTTTTTATCGGAAAGGCGGGAACAGCTATGAATGCGGCATTGACCATACAGGAAAGGTTAAAGGATTTGCGGGTGCAAAATGGCCTGACACTGGAGCAGTTGGAAAAGCAGACCGGCATTTCAAAATCCGCTTTGGGCAACTACGAAAATGAGGATTACAAGGACATCAGCCATGTCAGCATCGTGACGCTTGCAAAATTTTATGGCGTGTCCGCCGATTATCTGCTGAGATTGACCGAAACAAAAAATCACCCAAACGCAGACCTTTCGGAACTGCATTTGAGCGATGAAATGATAGAACTGTTGAAAAGCGGGAAAATCAATACCCGGCTGATGTGTGAGATAGCCACACATCGGGATTTTGTGAAGCTGCTGGCCGACGTTGAAATTTATGTGGACGGCATCGCCAGTATGCAGATACAAAACCTGAATTCATTGGTAGATATGGCGCGAAATGAAATCATAGAGAAGTACCATCCAAGTGAGAATGACCCATACATCAGCGTGTTGAATGCCGCCCGTATCGAGGAAGATACTTATTTCCGCAATATCGTACATGGGGATATGGACAGCATTATCCGGGATATTCGGGAAGCCCATAAAGGTGACAGCACCAGCGCGCCCGACACGACCGCTGTGGACGAAATTAAGAACAGTCTGGAAGAAGCCGCCCACTTTCAAGGCAGCGAGAAAGAAAAATGGGTGGTCGTATTTTGCCGCCAGTTGGGGATTGACTATACGAAACTGACGCTGGAAGAATTTCAGGTAATAGTGAAAGTGCTGAGAAAATCTAAACTTCTGACAATTCCCCGAAAGGGACACGGGAAGAAACAGAAGTGACAGTTTTCGGCTTGGGTGGTAAAATAAATATAGAAGCAAACAGAGTTTATAGAGTTGCTTGAATTTCAAATTATTTATATAATGGGCTGTTAGTATTTTTTAAATAGCAAATCAATAAACCATAATTTGAAGCTGAAAGGAGATTTCTCATTGTCACAGACAACAAAACGAGCACTGGAGGCATCGCTTAAAAATTTGCTCCTTCAAAAGTCCCTTGATAAAATAACGATAAATGATATTGCTGAGGACTGCGGAATCAATCGCATGACTTTTTATTATCATTTCAAAGACATCTATGATTTAATTGAATGGTCCTGCGTTGAGGACGCAACCAAGGCGCTGGAAGGGAAAAAAACATATGACACATGGCAGCAGGGCTTTTTACAAATATTTGAAGCGGTCAAGGCAAACAAGCCCTTTATTATAAATGTGTATCGTTCAGTCAGCCGGGAACAGGTGGAACTCTATTTGTATAAAGTCACATATAATTTACTTTTAAATGTCGTCAACGAAGAGGCAGGAGATATGGAGGTCAGTAAGGAGGACAAGGCATTTATCGCAGACTGTTATAAATATGCTTTTGTCGGACTAATGCTTGATTGGATCAGAGGCGACATGAAAGAAGACCCAAAAAAAATCATTAATAAGCTTTCCCTGTTGATGCAAGGGAATTTTTCTCGTGCACTGGAGGCGTATCGTACCGACGCACTCTGAACAAAGCTGCCAATTTGATAAAAAATTTAGCAGTTTCACCGTTTTGATAAAACTCTTATCAGGGCAGTCTTTCTGTTTATTGTGGTTTTATCCCAGATTAAATATAATATGACCATAGAATAAATGAATTCTGAAAACAAAAAATCAGGAGGTTATATTATGTATTATTCCAGCGGTAACTATGAAGCATTTGCCCGTCCGGAAAAGCCTGAAGGAATTGACCACAAGTTTGCTTATCTGATTGGAAGCGGGTTGGCTTCCCTTTCCGCGGCATGCTTCCTCGTGCGTGACGCGCAAATGCCCGGAGTGCATATCCATATTCTTGAGAAAGATCCAATTCCCGGCGGAGCGCTGGATGGAGACCAGTTTGCAAATGTCGGCTATGTCATGCGCGGTGGGCGCGAGATGGACAACCATTTTGAATGTATGTGGGATTTGTTCCGCTCGATTCCTTCCATTGAAACAGACGGCATTAGTGTTTTGGACGAATACTACTGGCTGAATAAGAAAGACCCAAACTATTCTCTGTGCAGAGCTACTCAGAAACGAGGCGAGGATGCTCACATGGATAAAAAGTTCAGGCTGTCAGACAAGGGCAGTCTGGAAATTATGAAACTCTTCATGACACCGGACGAAAAGCTTGCAAATGTCAAAATGACGGAGCTTTTTGATAATGAAGTGTTCGACACCGATTTCTGGATGTATTGGCGCACCATGTTTGCTTTCAAGGATGACCAAAGTGCCCTTGAGATGAAGCGCTATATGCAGAGATATATTCACCATATCGGCGGTCTACCTGACTTCACAGCCCTGCGTTTTACCAAATACAACCAATACGAGTCTATGGTGCTTCCTATGGTCAAGTATCTACAGGAGCACGGTGTACAGTTCCACTATAACACGAAGGTCATGAATGTGATTTTCGACATTCACGATGATAAGAAACTTGCAAAGACGATTGTGCTGGAATGCGACAACAAGACCGATAATATCGATCTCACGGAAGATGATTTCGTCTTCTACACAAATGGTAGCAATGTTGAAAATTCCACTTACGGCAGTCAGACAAAAGCGAGCGGTATGGATGGCGAGATACACGAAGGTGGTACTTTCGATCTTTGGCGAAAGATTGCAAAGCAGGATTCCGCATTCGGCCATCCTGATAAATTCTGCTCCGACCCAGAGGACAGCAACTGGGTCAGTGCGACAGTCAATACGCTCGACGAAAAAATTCTGCCTTATATTCAGAGAATCTGCAAGCGCGATCCTCTGTCAGGCAATGTAGTTACAGGCGGCATTGTCACCGTAAAGGATTCCAGTTGGCTTCTCAGCTGGACGATCAATCGTCAGCCGCAGTATCGGAATCAGCCCAAGGGACAGGTGCTTGTGTGGCTTTATGGAATGTTCTCGAATCAGCCGGGTGACTTTATTAAAAAGTCCATGCGTGATTGTACCGGCATAGAAATCTGTGAGGAATGGCTCTATCATTTGGGCGTTCCTGAAGATCAGATTGAAGAGATGGCAAGAAACAGCGCAAATACGATCCCTGTTATGATGCCGTTTGCCAGCGCATATTTTCAGCCTCGTGAAGCCGGAGACAGACCCAATGTTGTGCCAAATGGCTCCGTAAACTTTGCTTTTATCGGAAACTTCGCAGAGACACCGAGAGACACTGTTTTCACCACAGAGTACTCGATCCGTACTGCTATGGAAGCCGTCTATACGCTGCTTGGTGTTGACCGCGGTGTGCCGGAAGTATGGGGCAGCGTATATGATGTTCGAGACTTGCTTGACTCCACTGTCGCTTTGCGCGATGGGAAAAAGATCACGGACATGGAACTTGGCTTGAAAGAAAGAATTGCTCTGAAAGAAGCGCTCAGGAAGGTAGAAGGAACAGAAATTGAAAAGCTTCTGAAAGAGCACAATATAATTTGATTAGCCGATGAACGCAGGGTTGGCAACAGTGCTCCATTCTGCAAATTCCAATTTGGCGGGCTGCCCTGAATTACTTGTTATGAGCACACACCTTACTGAAACTAAATTAGCACTGCTAAAGCTAATCTTGATTACACTTCAACAAGGGCAACTCCATTGAGTGGGTTGCCTTTCGTTTATCCGCAAAGAGGACAGCCAAATCTAACCGTTTGGCTGTCCTCTTTATTGATAACTGTGTTTGCAAAACCTTTTGATGTGCTGTATAAATTATTCTCCCTAAAGTGGGTGTACTGCTCGAAATAGACGGCGAGGATGCGCTTGATGTCATCGCTGTCAGCGCGGCGGGCGCGAAAGCCGTGATTCTTCAATGTGCTTTCAATGCTGGAATACTGCTGGAACGCCGATGCGTCTTTCTCGGTGCTGAGCCGCACCGCAATGATGAATTCACGGGCGGTCGCCATCTGCACCTGCATCTGGTCGAGATGACCTGCATCCAGCGCAAGGAGCTTTCGGAGCTGCGGCACATTCTCCGCTTCCAGCCGTGCGCTCAGATAGTGCTTGTTGTCCTCAAAGTTTTCCCTGCTGTTGAGACACAGAAATTCAAGCTGTGGAACGCCTTTGAGAACATTCAGCAGAGCATAGACGTGCTGGCCGACCGTCGCGTCCGAAAGGACGGAGATGTTGGTGGGCTTGATGACATAGAACACCAACTCGCTGTCCGTGGTCACGAGGCTGTGATCGGTGATTTCCCGAACCCGCATCAGTTCGCGGGTGGAGTTGGCGCTTTTCCTGCCATTTTTCTTTTCTCTACTCATTGCATCCTCCATTCATAAATTTGTCGCTTGGTAATAAAGAACGCGCTGGCATAGCGGGTGAAATCTAAAATGCTGGTGCCGTCGAAGCGGATGGTCAGGAAGCCGTAGACCGCCGTAATGACCAGTGGGAACACGATGCCAAGCCTGGCAAGCGTAAAAACAGAGAGAAGGCAGCCAATGGCGAGAACTGCGATGTCCCGCAGCTCCCACAGAAACAGCATTGCCTTTGCAGAGAGATTATCCGGGTAAATGTACAATGTGTATCACCTCCAACGAAAAGCGCACCGCAGGTTTTCTCTCCTGCGGTGCGCCTATAGGGTTCATGCGTTTGCTTCGTTCAGCGCCTTTTCAATCAGATCTGTCAGGAACTGCTTCTGGCTGACGCCGCTTGCTTTGAGGTATGCCTTGAGCCGCTCGAACAGCTCGTCACTGATCTGGATTGCCATCGTTCTGGTGTCATTCATGGTTTTCGTTACACCCCTTTCGTAGTATTCGGTGATGATCTGCGTGATGTATTGGCTCAGCGTCTGTTCACTTTTCTCCTGCTCTGAACGGATGCGCTCATGCAGGCTGACGGGTATCTGTGCGCAGAGATTCTTGGTGCTTTCCATTGCGCTTTTCTCCTTTCTGCGTTTTGTAACGCAAGTATATCGAAGCTTTTTCGCCAAAGCTATTCATACAAAGCACCAAGCATTTCAGGAGAAAACGAAGCACAAGCAACATCACGCCCCAGTGCGTAAATGCAGAGCGATACCCCGCAGGACATAATCCACACAGGGTATCGCCACACTGTTGCCGAGGGCTTTATATCTGGCGCTGTCTAAGGCATCGGGGAGGTCTGTCCAGCCATCCGGGAAGCCTTGCAGTGGTTCGCACTCCAATGGAGTCAGGCGGCGGATGAGATTTTGCGCGGCGTTGCCGATGAGGTTTTTGCTCCCACCGCCATAAGTTCCGCCTCTGGCACGCAGCGTGGCGCAGCCCTCGCGGTAGTCATCGTATTTTGCCTGTTCATAGCAGACGAGATCCGTTGCATCCTTGTGCTGCCGTGCGCTCTGTGTGTTGGCAACATCGTCCTGCTTGAACGCATCTACCCGTTGGCGGGAGAATACTGCGTGACGATCTAATCCCGAGGATTGAGTTATGCCGATATTGTCAAGTAGAGGCGTGGCTGTTTGCTGAGAATGAAGTGTGTGTTTTTCCGTTGTCATCATAAAACCTCCAGATAATAAAATTAAAAGTGGTCGGGTAGGCTAATGCCGACTCGGCCACTTCTGGATTGAATCATTTTGTTTTATTAAAACTATGAGAGTAAAGTGATAGTTTTAAACTTCTTATGCAGTGGTCGCTATTATTCATCTGCAGAAAAAGAGATTGCTTTGACCGGGCATGAGTTGACTGCCTTCATAAGCTTCTCCTGATCGATCTCTTCACTGATTTCTTTAAGAGAAGCCTTTTTGTTCTGAATCTCAAATAATTCCGGGTAGTTTTTTGTACATAAAGAGCACCCCATACAGGCGGATCTGTTGATAGCGGGACCGCTCTGATTTGCCTTGAGCTGAGGCAGGTCATCATCCTTTACAATTTTCGCTGTGATCCATGAAAAAACAACGATGGCGATGACAGTCAAAACCCAGCGAACCGCCATAAACTTAAATCCCAGGAATTTTAGCTCATTTAATAGCATCGGGACTTTTATCACTGCCCATGCGCTTAAAATGATAACCAGATTTCTGACGGAAGCGCCTTTCTTATGCAGCATCACGCACAGCGGAAACGCCGCGTAGATTGGGCCCGCAGATATACTTCCAAGCGCAAGAGAAAGAACGACGCCTTTTACTTTTGCTTCCTTTCCAAGGTACTTCATGATTTTTTCCTTGGGAACCCATAAATCCAGGAGAGCAGTCAAAACAAATATGACCGGCATGATCATAATCATTTCTTTTATGTAATAGAAGCTGTTCTTGACAGAGGCGATCCCCATGTTCTGGTTTATAATAAACATAACAATGTAAGCTGCCGCAATGAATATGATAAACAGGTTTTCTTTTGCTTTTCGCAGAACCTTCATACAATCACCCCCATAACAAGCGCAATAATAATTGCAAATATAAAACTCAGCCCGTTTCTCACGGCGGTAAATTTTAAGCCAAACTCACGCCTTTCCAGCGGAAATGTGACGATACCGACCATCGTAAGCGTTGTCAGAAAAGCGACGGAGGGAACTATCCCTACGCCCGCGTGCACGAGCGTACCAACCAGCGGAAAAGCGATAAATGCCGGAATCAGGGTAATTGCTCCGAACGCGGCAGCAATTACAGTAGCCAAAAGTACCGACTGCTTGCCGACAAATTCGGCAATGTTCTCAGGCGGGAATACAGTCAAGATCAAACCAATCAAAAAAATAATGGACAAAATACTGCCCAGCATTCCTCTGCCCATGCCAAACGCCATTTTGAGGGCCTGCTTTGTTTTCCCCTTATCCTTGGCAAAAGAAAATATTAGGAATATGGCGGTTCCGATCCACATTGCCAAAGTCAATACATCCATGTAATACCTCCTACAATCTGTTTGATAAGATTATAGGGGGTATTATTCAATTAAAATAGACACCTATGTTTCTTTTTGCTATAATATTCAAAAAGGAGCGGTCTATATGATAATTGAGAAAATACGGCGCATACCCTTGCTTTCGGAAATGGATACCGCCGTTTTGGATAGATGTATTGCGGAAAATCAGCTGGTTGTCAGGCATTACGCAAAGGGTGCGACGGTGCACCATCAGCATGAAGCCTGTTCTGTGCTCGACGTTGTTTTATCGGGAAAGCTTGTAGCGTATTCCTTGTCGGAAAACGGTTCCGCGATTACTATGTTTGAGTTTCAAAAAGACAGTATCATCGGAGCCAATTTGCTGTTTGGAGAAAACACCAACTATCCATTGAATATTTACAGCGTAACACCTTGCGATGTGCTTCATATATCGAGAGAAGCGGTTATGGAATTTCTGCATGACTATCACTTTGTCATGCGGTATATAAAATCCTTGTCTCTGAATTCACAAGGCATGAATCGGAAGATTACAATGCTGACACAAAAAACGCTGCGCGAGAATTTAATGGACTATCTCAAGCAACAATCCATTATTCAAGGCTCTTCGAAAATCATCCTCCCTTTCAGCAAAAAAGAACTTGCCGACTACCTGGGCGTTCAAAGGCCGTCGTTGTTCAGGGAACTGAAAAAAATGAAGGACGAGGGAATCATTGAAATTAGTAACCGCACGATACAGCTATAACAGATCGAACTGGTTTTTGTGAAACTTTAGAACGCCGTCATCCCTGAGCTTTGAAAGCTCGGCCGACATGGCGCTGCGCTCGACGGAAAGATAGTCCGCGAGTTCCTGCCGGCTGAATGGAATACAAAAGTGACTGCTTCCCGACTTCTTGGCCTCAGTCGAAAGGTAGGCCAGGAGTTTTTCACGGGTAGTGCGTTTCGAGGTAAATTCAATTTTCTGCGTCAGTGATATATTTTTCATTGATACGATGTTTAACATATTCTGAATGAGCTTGCTGTGAAATCCGCACGCCTTGGCGCACGGGACAGCAAGCCTGTGACAGTCGATAAATAATGTCAACTGAATAAACAGCAATTTTCACTTGGCAACAGTAGCGTCGAGAAAAACATCAGGAAGTCCAAAAGAGCGGACTGAATCTTTCAGAGATTCAGCACCAGAATGGACATGGCAACGCTGTGGGCAATCGTGTCCTGCAGTTTGGTCATGATCAGCCCCAAGCCGCATTTGCGCTTAGCCAGACTAAACCGGCGCTCCACTTCCACGCGTTCACATTCATCTATGAAGTTTTGGGTGGCATCTCGGATTTCATCCTTCTTCGGCCTGCCCAATGCAGGGCGAGTAAGATGAATCCCGCGCTCTTTGCAGTAATGAAGGTTATCGCGATTTCGATAAATCTTGTCCGCAAGAATACGGATGGGATAATGCCCTTCCCGTGTACGGAACCGTTCTGCCATAGCCTGCAGATTCCCCGCTTCGTTATAAGCGTTGAAGGAGAAGCATTCCAATCTGCTCCAGCCGTTTACCACGCTGATATCAAGCTTAGATCCAAACTCTACCGGCTTACCCACCTTTCCTCGCACAATGGGGCGGAGAAACGGCTGGCCGACGCTGACAATACGATCAGAGATGGAATGGCTATGGTTGTCATACATGGTTTTCTGCTGGCTGTAGAGATTGTAAATGGTCGAAAGACGATTTGCCTGTTTCTTTGTGAGCATCCGTCCTTGAGCAAGTTTCGCTTCAATCGCAGTCAGATTTCTCGCCAGATAACGCAGCTGCTTGCCAACCGCCTTGTGGATTTTCTTTGCTGTTTTCTTCTTGCTGCGGCTGAACTGGAGAAAGTCCTTATGCGCCTGCTTGCGGTAGGTACGAGGCTTCCGGCCATCTGCCGGATTGTGTAGCACATCCAGTATCTTCTCGGTATTTTCCCGCGCTTCATTCAGTAGAGACGCATCCTGCGGATAACGGATGTGGGACGGTGCGCAGGTTGCGTCCACAATCATTGTTCCGCTGTTGCCTCCGTCCTTGTGGTCGTCATCGTCATCATGTTTTTCGGATTCAACAGTTTTGAGAATCATCTCATTAATCTCGCCCAAAACCTCTGGTGTCAGGCGCTTACGGAAGTACACCATAGTGGATGGGTCGAAGGGCAGATGCTCATCATCATAGCCGGGATAACCGCAAAAATACTGCAGATACGGGTTCTCCTGAATCATGAGCGCCGTCTCTTCATCCGTAAATCCATACTCTGCCTGAATGATACAGGCACCCAAAGCCAGACGCAACGGCTTGGCAACATTGCCTTTCTGGTTGGTAAACAGCGCAGCATATCGCTTTTCAATATCAATCCAAGGTATGATCTGGGCCTTTTTCACCCAGCGATTGCTTACTTTTAGATGCATGCCAACCGGCTGCTTGAAATCCACCAGACTGATCTGACCGTTGCTGTATTTGTACATTCCTATCACCCCGTGTGCAAGCTTTTTGACCTGTTTTGCCGTTTTCCTTGCTCAAATTATACCACAAATCGGTCTCAAAGTCTTGCACTGCAAGGAGTTCAAAATTATTCAGTAGACATTAAATAGCAGTTCGCTTTGGGTCGTTGTGATTACACTGACTGGAAGCGTTTTTATTTCCGCGCAGGCAAAGGATTCCCCAAACAGATTTCCAACGTCAATTTTTCCAAGGATGCTTCTGTTTCCGTAATAGTCATCCTGAACGACCTGGACTTGCCCCGATAGAACGATGCCGAATTTTTTGATGCTTTCGCCGCTGGAAAATACAGTTTGCCCTTTTTCGTAAGGAATCACTTTCGCGCACAGGCATGACAAAAGCGGCTGTAAATTAGCCTCTTCAATACCCTTGAATAATCGCACTGCTTTCAGAACATCCAAATAATTTTTCATAAAATCCTCTTTTGTTGGAATTCCAACAGACTTATTTATTTAAGAATAGTAAACTCAAGACATAAAGTCAATAATAACTTGAAAGCGGGGAACGAAATATGATTCGAAAAATCATCAAAATAGACGAAGCAACGTGCAACGGCTGCGGGCTGTGCGCAAAAGCCTGCCATGAAGGGGCAATCGGCATGGTAAACGGAAAGGCCAAGCTCCTCCGTGACGATTATTGTGACGGTCTCGGCGACTGCCTGCCAGCTTGCCCGACAGGGGCGATCAGCTTTGAGGAACGCGAAGCGAAGGAATACGACGAAGCCGCCGTGAAGAAGAGTAAGCTGAGCAAGCAGGCAGAAACGCTTGCCTGCGGATGTCCGGGCACACAGTCTAAAACTATCCATCGTGAAAATGAGTGTGAGGCTGTCCATCCCAATATCAGCGAAAACAAAAGCCAGTTGTCACAGTGGCCTGTCCAAATCAAGCTTGCGCCGGTCAACGCTCCGTATTTCGCGAATGCCAACCTCCTGATTGCCGCCGACTGTACGGCCTATGCTTACGGAGATTTTCACAACAGGTTTATCCGAAACAAAGTGACGCTGATCGGCTGCCCCAAGTTGGACGAAGGGGATTACAGCGACAAGCTGACCGAGATTATCAGGAACAACGACATTAAAAGCGTTACAGTCGTCCGGATGGAAGTCCCCTGCTGTGGCGGGATCGAAAACGCGGTAAAAAGGGCGCTTCAAAATAGCGGCAAAATGATTCCCTGGCAGGTAGTGACGATTTCGACCGACGGAGAAATTCTTGATTGACAGGAGGCAATAATAATGATAGAAAAAGAGTACAAACTGTCTACTTCCAATGAAAAAGCAATAGAGAAAGTTATATTTGACGAAAACTTGCATTACCTCCACATGGTATTCAACAAAGGTGAGGGCCTGCCGGAGCACTTCTCTAATTCAAACGTGTATATGACCGTCATTCGCGGAAGGCTCTCCATCGGCCTTGATGATCAGGAAATCCATGAGTACGAAGCCGGGACTCTGCTGAAAATTCCGTTTCAAACCAAAATGAATGTCAGAAATGTGCATGACGAAACGCTGGAGCTGATTGTCGTAAAGGCGCCAGCTCCGAAAAGCTGAGAAAGTGTAGGAGGAAACCGGATGAAAAAGTACAGGTGTATTCCCTGCGGGTATATCTTTGATCCCGCGCTTGGCGATCCCGACAGCGGAATCGCGCCCGGTACGGCATTTGAAGATTTACCCGATGATTGGCAGTGTCCCATTTGTTTTGTCGGTAAAGATGAATTTGAACCTGTTGAAGACTGAATTTTAAAGGAGGAAGCAAAAATGAGTATGTTTTGTTATCAGTGTCAGGAAACTGCCGGAGGAAAGGGCTGCGCAGTGCGCGGCGTCTGCGGAAAAACCGAAGAAGTAGCAAAGCTTCAGGATCTTCTGATTTACACTCTCAAGGGCATTTCAGAAATTGTTGTCAAAGGAAAGCTGGACGTCAAAACCCTCGGTGAAACAAATTATGAGGTGCTCAGCAGCCTGTTTATGACCATCACCAACGCGAATTTCGACGACGGCTCTATTGAAAAGCAGATCATGAAAATGATCGCCGCAAGAGACAAGCTCAGAAATTCCGTTGCTTCTACGGGTTTACACGACGCGGCGACCTTCACGGTTAGTTCAAGAGAATCCATGTTGGAAAAGGCCGCAACCGTCGGCGTGCTGTCAACCACAAACGAGGATGTGCGTTCTCTGCGTGAGATGATCACATACGGCCTTAAGGGCATGGCGGCCTATGCCGAGCATGCGAAAAACATCGGAAAAGAAGATTTGGCAATCAACGCCTTCATCTATGAGGCGCTGGCTGCAACGCTGGACGACTCCCTCTCCGCCGATGATCTTGTCGCTCTGACGCTGAAAACCGGCGAATACGGCGTCAAAGTCATGGCGCTTCTGGACGCGGCCAACACGTCACGGTTCGGTAATCCCGAAATCACCGAAGTCAATATCGGCGTCAGAAAAAATCCTGCGATCCTGATTTCCGGTCACGACCTGACCGATCTGGAGCAGCTTCTGGAGCAGACCAAAGGCACCGGCGTGGATGTGTATACCCACAGCGAGATGCTGCCTGCCCATTATTACCCGGCTTTCAAAAAATACGACAACTTTGCCGGGAACTACGGCAATGCATGGTGGAAGCAGCTTGAGGAATTTGTCTCTTTCCATGGCCCCATCCTCTTTACCACTAACTGCATCGTCCCGCCCAGAAGCGAGGAGGTCCGGGGCAGAATTTATACAACGGGTTCCACGGGCTATCCCGGCTGCAAGCACATTGAAGCCGACGAGAACGGCAAAAAGGATTTTTCCGAGATCATCGCGCTTGCCAAGACCCTTCCGGCGCCCGATGAAATTGAGACCGGAAGCATTGTCGGCGGCTTTGCCCATAATCAGGTAATTGCCCTGGCCGACAAGGTCGTCGATGCCGTCAAATCAGGCGCGATCAAAAAGTTCTTTGTTATGGCCGGCTGTGACGGACGCATGAAGTCCCGAGAATACTACACCGAGTTCGCTGAAAAACTCCCGAAGGACACAGTGATTCTCACGGCGGGCTGCGCGAAGTATCGCTATAATAAGCTGAAGCTGGGCGATATCGGCGGTATTCCGAGAGTTCTGGACGCCGGGCAGTGCAACGACTCCTATTCTCTGGCGGTCATCGCCCTGAAACTCAAAGAGGTGTTTGGACTCGACGATATTAACAAGCTGCCGATTGCTTTCAATATCGCCTGGTACGAACAGAAGGCCGTCATCG
>Ga0183095_10495_pt2 | contig 93035 bp, 74 predicted proteins | sample BioMet4_FD_130346 | JGI IMG/M metagenome (GOLD analysis project Ga0183095, IMG submission 130346) | Microbial communities from bioreactor (seeded with sewage sludge) at LBNL, California, USA - Biofuel metagenome 4 (v2) (version 3) | ecosystem: Engineered > Bioreactor > Anaerobic > Unclassified ...
AGCTTTGGTATCAATGGTGTGGATGGATTCGGCGAGAAAATCAAAATTTTTAATTTCTGATCCATATCCGTAGATTTCTCCTTTGGTACCGAAAAGTCTGGTTTTGCGTCCGCCTTGGGCAAACGCGGTCATTGTAAATACCGCCATACTCCCGCCTTCAAAAAGCATATAGACCACTTGGTTGTCGACGATATCATTCATTCATAAATGCGACGTCCATAGGGTGTTTCACGCAAGGCGGGCAGAACGTTTTCTTTTGTGACCTGATTATCTCACAATCACCATGGGCGCCTTATTTTGATATGATCGCATGGGGTTGTAATCTCCCGATAATATTTTTGACTAAGCTTCTGCCGAGTATAATACTGCATAATGCTTCAGCGCCGCAACGGTGTTTTAGGGTGTTTCTTTTTTTATGTTATAATTATTTTTTACCTTAAGTCAATAGCTGCTCTCGTTTTTATCCCCCTTTTAAATATGTTGAAGTATTTGATTCATATGTATACATATAAAACAAAACCGGACATTTGTCAATAAGCTTTTGTGCGAAATTAAAAAATTGTTGAAAATGTAAAACCAAAAGCTCATTGAGATACAAATCTCTTAATCTCGGGTCTTTGTGTAAGCGTCCCGCGTTCCCCATTAACATGGTACGCGCTGGTGGTGAAAATAGAGTAGCACTGAACTCGTCATCCTTCAAATTTTCATCCAATTATGGGATGGCAGTGAATTTGAAGTCGCAAGTGCTTCAAAATGTCTGATGGCAAGATCGGAGAAATTTTGGTCGTAAGTCGTACTGTTGCTGATCCTTCATGTTTTCGCTTTTTACAGGTGGCGACTTTCTTTGCGGAAAGCATTGGGCAACATCCCGAAATGCTTAAAGATCGGAGATGGAGCAGGGCAGCATTCATCATAGCATGTTGCCTTTAACGACATATTCCCGTCCACGAAACCAGTAAAACTTGCATCCTACTTCCAATACCTTATCAATCAACAGCATCCACACGACCGCCACTCAGACCAGTTCCTTCGTCTCTGCCAGCGCTGCACCATTTTTTCATCCTCAAAAAGGTGCCCTGAGTACCGTTTTCGACTTTCCAATGCTTAAAAACAGTCTATATCAGCCATATCCGGTATTTAACTTGGAAATAAGTTATGGCTGGAAATGTGATCAAGCTGGAAATCAGGACCGTTTATCAAAAAGAAGCCAACGGCACCTATTACTTTCGTTACCAACTCAACGGACAGTGCAAAGCGGTCAGCCTGAAGACCGGCAATCAGAGAGAAGCCGTGGCTCAAACCGAAACACTGATTCCGGTGGGCAAGGCGATCACGACTGAAATCATCTCGGCGCATGTCAAATATGCCAAAGGCTTGGAAGTCAAAAAAAGGCCTTGCGGTTATTGGATGCGTGGAACGTTTATGCCCAACATCCCGAAAGAGCCCCCCGGCTACTGTCAGCGAAAAATTGTCTTATGAAGCAACTTTCAAACCTTAGGGATTGCCGGGGCTTCCACCCTTGGGAAAACTGAAATTTAAGGTTCACTTTTTCAAAAACTCCAGACGTTGTTTTTCTGGATAATGTTCAATGGCATAGCGCAGCATGGTCCGTGGCATGGCGTGTTTGTGTGTCAGCAGGAAAGCGGTCAGTACGGCACGGTCACGCTTGCCGACTTCCCGGAGCATCCAGCCGACGGCCTTGTGCATCAGGTCGTGCGGATGGGACAGAAAGTGTTCGGCCAGTCGGAGCGTTGCCGCAAACTCGCCGTGTCGAATCAGCGTCAGCGTGGCGACCATGGCAATGCGCTGATCCCAAAGATATGGACTCCCGACCAGGAAATCAAGCATATCGTGTTTTTTGTTCAGTGCCGCTTCTCCGATAATGCCGGGGGCGCTCAAGTCAACCAGATCCCAGTTGTTGATGTATCGGGTGTTTTTGAGATAGATTTCGAGAATTCGTTCCCGCATGGTATCGTCGTTTTTCCGATAGTGTTCGACCAGAATCAACAAGGCACACAAGCGGATTTCGTGATATCTATTTTCCAGCAGTTTTACCGCTTCCGATATCGGCAGGTTCCGATATTCTCTCGCGATTTTTCGGATCGTCGGATTGTTGACGCCAAGAAAAACGTCGCCTTCGCCATATTGTCCCGGCCCGGTTTTGAAAAAGCGCTGCGCCCCCACTGCTTTTTCCGGGTTCTCGGCAGCAACAATTGCGGTTTCCACCGTTGCGGCGATAATTTTATGGGATAAGCTTCGCATGTTTTTCCGAAATCCGACTGTAAGGAGCTGGGAGTCCATCGCCCCGGTTCGCGTTCGCAGTATACGTCAACAGTTCATCCCCGATTTTATCGTTCAAGAATGCCTGATCCATTTCAATTCCATCTCTTAAGAGTCGTTTAGAAATAACCTTGACCTTTGCCCGGTTCTCGTGAATGCTTTTGGTGCCGCCGGCTCGTTACATACCGGAAAGTATGCGCCTCGTCAACAATCTCAGAATCAAATTACGATCTTTCCGGAAAATTGTCAAGTTCATTTCTTTACAACTCCTTTTTCCCCCGGAAACTCGGCGTGAGACTCTCGTCAACAAAGTATTGGGACTTGTTACTTTTGGACATTTTTCATCTCGGTCTTCAGTTTATTGAGGCGTTCCAATATTTTCGCTATCTGATTTTTATCCTTTAATTCCGCTGCGACAATGGGTTTTATAATAATATCGATATCTTCGGGAGAGAAGGAAGAGGAACTTATTATATGGAGCGTCGTTTCGGTAATATTCATATCAAGATCGTCTAAAACACTTTTAATATTGGATTGTTCGATTGCTTGATCATATTTTTCCCAACTTTTATTATATTCATGTAACCATTGGGCTTTTTCTTGTCCGGAAATATTTTTAGGCAATAAAAGCGAAGGCATGGGGTGACTGGGAATATCAACCTTTTTTATCAAGGCACGGTTAATCTTTTCCAAGGCAAGGAAACGTAGATCTATGGTTAGAATTATTAACTTTCTTTTATTTTCCGCTGGAGCCGCATTATACAAAGAAGGCCATATTCGATCAATAATATCGGTTAAGTTTTTTGGGTCTTTTTGAAGTGCTTCCGGTTTTATATTCAGAATTTCCCCTTTCAACGTATTATACGCTTGGGAAATCTTGTCGGCATCGGATGCGTTTCCCGCACAACAAGCGATTCCGGTTAATGAACTCAATAGGATGATGCACAGTTGCAGAAAAAACGTTTTCAGAAATAGATTCATAGCGATAATTGGTCTTGCTTTATGGTACTTCTAATTATTGAATGCCGTTATTGCGTTGGAATTCCCGCGGGGCCATACCGGTTTGCTGCTTGAAGAAACGCGAGAAGTAATATTCCGAATTGAAATGCAGCTGATTGGCGACTTCCTTTATCGGAATTGTCGAACCGGCCAATAGCAATGACGCTTTACGCGTCAGCGACCGGGTGATGAAATCTTTCGGGGACAATCCCATTTCATGGGTGAATTTCCGGGAGAAAACGTCCTGCCGCATTCCACTCATTTCCGCCAGCATGCCTACGGTAGTCGTGGCATCGCCTTTTTTTTCAATGAAATCCAGCAGATTTTCATATTGGCTGCGATATTTCATATCCTGGGTGAGAAGTTCCGGTTTCTCACTCAGCCACTGGAAACAAAGATGATAGATGAGTTCGTTAATCCGGCAGAGCGTGGTCGGGACGTCCTGCCGCCGAATTAACTGTTGTGCTTCCTCGATCAATGCCGGATCGTCGATGACCCGGCACTCGGGAAATTTCGACATGAGATCGAACCCGTAAAACAGGTCGAGATTGAATTGGAATGAGACAAAGTGTAACTCTTCGGTCTGGTGCTGGTCGATTTCATGACGGCAGGGGATGAAGTATCCGCATCCGCGCCGCATCGGATGAAATTGTCCGGTGGTCAAATCGCGGATAAAACTGTCGTCGCGTCCCGAGTCCGCCCAGATCAACAGCAGTCGGTTCACCGGCAGAAAGGTTTTTTCCGTATGACACGGATAAGTGCCGATTGCCGCGTGGACCAACTGCAAATGCAGCTGCGGTTGCAGCCGTAAAAAATCTATTCTTGGCTCAACAGCCATAAAAGTGTATCTTTTTGCCGTAATTAGTTATTCACAAAAGTTTCATCATGCCATATAATTTATATAGAGAACGGTATAAATCCACTATTAAATCATCAATATTGAAAAGGTTTGATGTTATGAATTCCGAGCGATACCAGAGTTTTGGCACTTTTCCAGCGGATCGTCCTTACCTGGAACGCAAATATCGGCAGGCGGTCTGTGATCCGGCGACCGGAATGGACAACGAAACGTTGAAAAAGCATCTGTCGGCGTTGGCGGAAGAATTGTCCGGACAGCCGCACGAAGTCATCAAGGCGAAGGCCTTTGACTATGTTTGCGAACACGTGCGGATCGACGTGAATCCGCAGGACTGGTTTCCGGCCTTCGGCTGTTGGGACCGTTATGACCGGCCGCTGTCGGTGCTGGTGGACAAGTGGAACGCCGAAGTCGATAAGCAAGATCTCAAAGTAAACAAACTGCTGGACGAACAGTACCGGACCGGCGCATCTACCATGTATAAGGATTTCGACCATTCCGTACCGGACTGGAATGCTGTGTTTACCCTGGGTTTTCCGGGACTGCGCGAACGGGCGCGGCAATATCGCAAAGAACGGGAACAGCGCGGCGAACTGACGCCTGCGGCACAAGCCTATTTTGACGGCATTGAAATCACTTATACCGCCATTCTCAAGTTACTGGAACGCTTCCGCGACTATGCGCGGGAACATGCCGCCGGCAATCGACGTTTACTGGCTGAAGCCGACTGCCTCGATACGCTGCTCCACGGTACGCCGACCAACACGTACGAAGTGTTGCAACTGATTTATCTGTACTTCATGTTCGGCGAACATATCGACCGTTTTCAGGTTCGTTCGCTGGGGAATCTCGACCGGACCATCGGTCCTTACTTCCGGCGGGACCTGGCGGAAAAACGTTACACGGAACCGCAGATCCGCGAATTTTTTGCCTATTTTCTGATGCAATGGGCTTCGATCAACAACTACTGGGGACATCCTTTTTATCTGGGCGGAACCAAGGCCGACGGCACGACCGAAGTCAACGAACTCTCTTATCTGATCCTGGACGTGTTCGATCAACTGGCGATTCCGACGCCCAAAATTCAGCTTAAAATCGCAGCCAATACGCCGACCGCGTTTATCGATAAAGCGCTGGATATGATCCGGCGCGGTCACAGCAGTCTTGTCTTCGTCGGGGAAGCGTCGATCCGGCGGGCCTTGCTGGGGATGGGCTGTACCGAGGAAGAAGCCCGGACGTGCGCGATCACCGGCTGTTATGAGTTCATTCCGCTGGCACGCGGCAACGGTACTGCCTCCGGACACATCAATATGCTCAAGCCCATCGAATTGGTTTTCCACAACGGCATCGATCCGCAAACCGGCATTGCCTGCGGCGTTCCCACCGGCGAACTAACCGGACTGAAAACCTTCGACGACTTCTATGCCGCTTATATGAAACAGCTCGATCATATCATCGAAACGATTCTCACTTGTGCCGATGATTTCGAACAATATTTGCATCAAATCAGTCCGTCGCAGGTCTATTCCGCTACCATCGAAAACAGTCTGAAGACTGCCAAAGACGCTTTTCAAGACGGTTCTCTTTATAACACTTCGGCCATTCTGAACGCCGGTTTCGCCACTGCGGTCGATGCGTTGATGATCATCAAGGAATTTGTCTATGAACGGCACGACGTAACGCTGCCCGAGTTCCGCGATATTCTGGCCGCCGACTGGGTCGGACATGAAAAACTCCGGCTGAAGGCGTTACGCAGCAAAAACAAGTTCGGCAACGGCATCGATGCCGTGGATGACTTGGCGGAAGGACTGGCTCGGTTTCTGGCCAATAAAATCAATCTGCGTCCCAACGCTCGCAACGGATTTTATATTGCCTCGATGCATTCCGCGCGGACGTTTATTATGCTGGGGGAAAAGACCGGCGCGACTCCGGACGGGCGGCTGGCGGGCGAAGAAATGTCGAAAAACTGCTCGCCGACCATGGGCATGGACACCAACGGGGTAACCGCGTTGATCAAATCGATTACCCGCATCGACTCGGCGCTGTTCCCCGGCGATTTTCCGCTGGACGTGATGATGCATCCTACTACGGTTCAGGGAAAAGACGGTCTGGCGGCCATGCGGACGCTGCTTATGACCTATCTAGACAAACACGGCATCGCGATCCATTTCAACATTTTCGACGCCAACGTGCTGCTCGACGCTCAGAAACATCCGGAAAAATACGAAGGTTTGCAGGTGCGCGTCTGCGGCTGGAACGTCCGGTTCAACGACATCGCCAAAAAAGAACAGGATCAATATATCAAACGCGCCTTGAGCATCAGTGAGTAAAAATATGAGTACGACCGGAATTGTTTTCGACGTCAAACGCTTTGCCGTGCACGACGGCCCCGGGGTGCGAACAACGCTGTTTTTGAAGGGCTGTCCGCTGCATTGCCGCTGGTGTCATAACCCCGAAAGCATGGCGCCTTTGCCGCAATTGGCGTATTACGCTCATAAATGCATCCATTGCGGCGAGTGCGTGGCGGTCTGTCCGACTCATGCCCATACAATTGCGGACGGCAAACACGAGTTTGACCGTGCGAAGTGCCGGGTTTGCGGACAGTGCGAAACCGTCTGCCTGGGTGGAGCGTTGCGGCTTTATGGTAAAAAAATCACGGTGGAAGAAGCGCTGAAACTGGTGTTGGAAGATCGCGATTTCTTCGTTCCGGAGGGCGGCGTAACGCTCTCCGGCGGCGAACCGCTGCTGCAGCCGGAATTCTGCTTCGAATTATTGTCGGCGCTGAAACAACAGGGCATCCATACGGCGGTCGACACCTGTGGCAACGTGAAATGGGAAATTCTGGAAAGAATGCTGCCGGTGACCGATCTTTTCCTGTACGATTTCAAGCAGGCGGACAGCGCTGCGCACCGACGGCTGACCGGACAGGGCAATGAGTTGATCTTAGCCAATCTGCAACGGCTGTCCGAGGTCGGCGCTCGGATTGAAATTCGAATGCCGTTGATTCCGGGGCTTAACGATGCGGAGTCCGATTTGCGCGCCGCCGGAAAAATTCTCGGCGGCTTGCGCTTGGCACGGGTGAAAATACTGCCGTATTACGCATTGGCGCGCAGCAAATACGCGGCGGTCGGCATGGACGATACGATGCCGGAAGTTGAAACGCCGGACGATAACGCCTTGCAACGAGCGGTCGCAATCCTGTGCGACTGCGGAGTCGACGCCCAATCGGGAAAAGAATAATTCCAGGTCAAATCCAAGCGAGGTTGTTGCCTATGACAAACCCAATCAATCATATCCTGATCGCCGGGGATTCCACCGCCGCCGACTACGCCGCGCAGTATTATCCCATGATGGGCTGGGGGCAGTCGTTACGTTATTTCGCGCTGATGCCCGCCGCCGTATTGAATTTTGCGCAGGGCGGCCGGAGCAGTCGAAGTTTCCGGGAGGAAGGACACTGGGACGCCTTGATGGCCGCACTGACGCCGGGTGACCTTGTCTTTATCCAGTTCGGACATAACGACCAAAAACGGGATTGCCCGTCGCTTTACGCCCCTCCTGACCGGTTCATCGAGTTGCTGTCCGCCATGGTCGACGAAGTACGCTCCATGAAAGGACATCCGGTGCTGTTGACCTCATTTCCTCGTTGCCTTTTCGGTGCGGACGGCCGTCTGACGAACACGCACGGCGAATACCCGCAAGCAACCCGGGAGGCTGCGGCCCGGACGGCGTGTCCGCTGCTCGACGTCAATCAATTGGCACACCGGCGCTTCGTCAATCCGGTCAAAGCCTACGGCTATTATACTTATCCCTCGCCGGGAAGCGGCGGTTTTGCCGAAGGAGTGCAGGATATTTCCCATTTTAATATTTACGGAGCCCACGAAATGGCGAAGATGGTGGTAGACGAATTCATTCGCCAAGAACTTGATTCCACCGGCTGGTTTATTCGAAAAAAGAACAAAAGGCATAATGAGGGATGAGCGATTTTGTTTTGTTCTCTGACGCCAACGGTCCGATTGCGGAAAATCCGCAGTGGCACGAAGTCGATCAAATACACTATCTCATCTTCGACAGTTTTTCGGCAATTTGACCAATTTTTTAGCGTGGAACATGACTCGGACCGAAAAATGTTGTGCCTAATTTTATCTCGATTTTCACTGCCATCCCATAATTTTTTGAAACAGTCACTTTTGTGGTCTCGCTCGACCTTGTTCTGTTCGATTTTTGAAAATACCCAATTCCGATTTTTACGTTCTTCAAGTAATGTTTATGTCGGAGCGAATCCCGGTAAAAACGCCTGTTCCGGAGCGCCGCGCATACGGACCGGATCGGATGCTGTCCCACAGCATTTGAGGACGCTTCCCATATCCAGACTGCACCAGATGACGCCGCGCAACGCGGTAAACAATCTCGTGAACGTGTGTTTCCAGTCGCTTTGCCATGCGATAAATCGCAGCAGAATGTAAGTCAAAAGCGCCGTCCAAATCTGCCACCGCACCGCGTTTTCATTGTATCCCATAAAGTCGGCAAGCTGAAGCGTCTGCTTGATCTCTTTGAAGAAAACCTCAATTGCCCAGCGGGCCTTATAGAGATCGCAAATCGAACTCGCCGCCCAATCAAAGTTATTGGTAATGAATGTCATAAGCTTCGGCTTCCCATCAACCTCGACCACCGCTTCGATCAGCCGGAACGTTTGCGGATACCATTGAACAGTGCGCGGTCCGGTTAGTTTTATGACGACATCGCGCAAGATATTGAGCGTAGGAGCCCCATGCTGTCCCACCACTTCATACTTCATATTGTCCTTGGCTCTGGTAATCCAAAACACGCCACGCTGCAGCAGTTGAAAAAGATGTTTGAAGTCCACGTACGCCTTGTCGAAAATGACGATTTCCCCCTCGTTGACTCCGGCACAAACCGTTTGAGCTTCTGCTGCATCATGAGTCCCGGCAGTTTTGACCAACACAAAATTCGGCAGAAACGAGCGTAAATCCAAGCGTAAGTGCATTTTTGCCGCCGCTTTGCGCCGTCGATGCTTCGCCCAATCCAGACAGTTGGCAATCAACTGGATCGTCGTCGAATCAACCACATGAATCATCCGTTTGAAGCGACGCGGCAAAGCACAATACTGCCGTCCTTGAATCCGAAAATTGGGACTGATCGCGTTCAAATGAGCTAAAACTTCCCAAAATAGCTTTTCCGCCATGCCCGCATCACGTTGCCGATTGGCATGAGCCAACCCGTTACGGCTTGGCGCCGTGCAAGCGCGAATCTTACTCAGCAACCCGCCATGATTGCGTAGCGTATCGCAAATGTCGTTCAAACCCAACGCATGCGTAAGTTGTCCGAAGACCAAGGCCAAAACATGGCTGGTCGGACTGAATACCCGCGATTGTTTGTCGATTCCGAACTCTGTGGCAAGTTTCGGGATCAAGTTGCGCGGAATCAGTTTGAAAATTTGCGCTAACACCGTCATTTTATGTTTCGATGGTTTCATGGATGCTCCTTGTTTTCTTGGTCGAAATATAAGTTGCATCCTGAACCATCATCTTTCAATTTTTCCATTCCCTATGGGATGGCTGTGAAATGGAATAAAAGTTTTGCGGGGTCAAAGTTGGGGTGTGGGGAAGAAATGGGGCGCTTCTTCAAACACACTCCGTGTCTTCCCCGCTACCCATGATTGGTGACTTTCGTCTCCGGCGGCAGACGGAATACCCAGCCGTCGCGGCCTTGATAGACGATTTTATAACCGGTCCGGGCCATATCCCGCGCCAGTTCCCATCCGGCGGCGGAGATGAAGACCAGTTCGCTGCCGGTAACTTCCCGCAGCTGCGCCGGCGTCAACTTCATCCGTCCGGTCCGGAACAGTTCCAGCTTCCGAATCCGGTCGGGAAACGCCGCGTAGCCGAACATCGGCTCGATGCCGTGCAGATACCGGTACTCCGGTGCGCTGTAGTACAGCGCGGGAAAATCCGACCAGTTGACGTTGGCAATCACCGTGCCCGGCGGAATTCCGGCCCGGCGGGCCCAGACAGCAAAATCGTCATCCGGGTGTTGCGTTCCGACGGCGGCATGGGCAAAGCACCAGACGGTATAAAATCCCGTCGCGGCCAACAGCACCAGGAAGCCCGTCCGGACCATTCGCTTTATCGACCGGTCATCCTGTCGCAGACCAGCGGTGAACAGCAACGCCGATGCCAGCACGTTGAACGGCGCCGCATATTCCACCAGCCGTCCGAACAGCAGCATTCCGACCAGCGTGGCCAGCGCGGGCAGCAGCAGCGCCAGCCGCAGTTCGCGGTCGCGTTGCTCGCCCCGGCGCCACAACGCCAGCGCCAGCGTCAGATTGACGGCGCCGAGCGCCAGCAGTCCCGGATGGCGCAGCCAGTTCCGCCAGCCGCCCATGTAAAGTTCGTCGCCGAAGCCCAGATAGGGGGCGTTATAGCGGGCCAGCAACACGTCGACGCACTGGGTTTTCCAGTTGAGCAGCGTATTGGGAAATTGCGGATGTAAGGTCAGCCCGACCAGCACGCCGAGGAGCGCGGTTATCGGCAGCAGCACCGCCAGTTTCCGGTCGCGTCGCCAGACGGCCACGGCAAAACCCGCCGCCGGCAACAAGATAAAGTGCGGATTCGAATACGACCACGCCATGACGAATCCGCAGAGGAACAGCAGTCCGCAGCGCCGGGGCCGGTCACACCAGGCCAGCGCGGCGCAGCTCAAAATCAGAATGGACATCGCCATTACGTAGGGCCGCAGCATCAGCACCCGGCAAGTATATTCCGGGTCGAGCGCCACCAGCAGCAGCGGCCAAAGCCAGAGCCAGCGGGCGTGCAGCCGTCCCAGCGTAACCGCCAACGCCAGCGGCAGCAGTCCGGCAAACACCAGCGCCGGAAAATGAAACGGAAACACCGCCGGTTCGCCGCCATTTTGCAACTCGAGCAGGCCACGCAGGAAAAGATGATAGAGCAATTCCCGATCGCTGAAGGAAGTGGTCCACACGGACATGGTCAGCGTGGGAAACGCCGGAGCGGCAAACACATTCCAACCCTGTTGGACAATCGCGACATGAAAAAAGCAGTCCACATCGTTTTCGCCCGCGCCGAACGTCAGCAACCGGAGCGCGACGAGTGCCAGCCACGCGCCGGCCACGCCCGGCAGCCATGACCATTTCCACGCGAATTTTTCCGTCATGGCCGCGCTCCTTCCCGGCCGGATTAGATGCGGCAGGTCCGGATGTCGGTGACGATAATGCCTTTGGCACCGAGCGTTTCGAGCTTGTCGACCACGCTGTTGATGTCGCCGCGGGGGGTCATCGCCTTGACCGCCGCCCAGTTGTCGTTGCTGAGCGGAGAGACGGTGGGGGCTTCGATGCCCGGGGTGATTTTACAGGCTTTGGCGAGTTCGGTTTTGGGAATGTCGTATTCGACAATGGCGTACTGGCGGGCCATGATGATGCCTTCCAGCCGCTTGATGATGCAGGAGACTTCCGGTTTTTCGCCGGTCTTTTTTTCGCGGGCGATGAGCAGCGCTTCCGACTTCATGACCGGTTCGCCGACGGTTTTCAGGCCGGCTTCTTTAAGGGTCAGACCCGATTCCACGACGTCGGCGATGGCATCGGCCACGCCCAGGCGGATCGAGATTTCCACCGCGCCGTCCAGCCGGATGATCTGGGCCTTGAGTTTCCGCCGTTTGAGGTCGTTTTCAACGATGCTCGGATAGGAGGTGGCAATCCGCAGACCGCCGAATTCGTCGGGCGTCAGTTTGCAGTGGTTGGGAACGGCGTAATAGAAGGAGGACTTGCCGAAGTCCAGTCCCAGCAGTTCGACTACGCCGGAGCGGCTGTCGAACGCCAGATCGCGGCCGGTAATGCCGAGGTCGAGAATCCCGTTGCCGACGTAGACGGCAATGTCGCGCGGGCGCAGATAAAAGAATTCGATATTGTTTTTCACGTCCATGACGGTCAGTTCGCGGCCGTAGCGGCTGCACTTGTAACCGGCTTCTTTCAGCAGCAGCACGGCGTCTTCCGACAGGGCGCCCTTATTGGGAATGGCGATCTTCAACATGTGCATTTCTCCCGGGTCAGAGATATTTGTAAACGTCGTCGAGTTCGAGATCGTTGGCGATCATCATCACCTGGAGGTGATAAAAAAGCTGGGAAATTTCTTCCGCGGTTCTTTCCTTGCCTTCGTGTTCGGCGGCCATCCAGACTTCCCCGGCTTCTTCGACGACTTTCTTGCCGATGGCATGTTTGCCTTTCTGGAGCATTTTGACGGTGCCGGAATTCGGATCGGCGGACGCCGCTTTCTGCTTTAATTCCGCGAACAGCTCTTCAAATCGTTTCATTTCCCAGACAATCCTGCGTTAAGTTTATGATCACAAGAAATCAGTACGAAATATAACCGTCCAAACGACGGACTGCAATCGCCGCAACCAAAATCCGGCCGGAAATCTTCCCGACCCAAAAAAAGCGGCAAAAATCCGGCCGGGAATTCCGTTGTCCGCTTGACAAAGCGGTACCGTTACGGTTTTTTAATGAGAATTATTTTTTAACGGGTAAAACGGATCAAGTATCCGATAAACTATTATTCGGAAGAGGTCGAGAGAAAAAGAATGGGCTTGGAAGTTGCCGAGGTCACCAAGTATTATAGCGACGTTCCCGCACTGAAAAACGTGAGCCTGTCCGTGGACAAAGGCGAGTTCTTCACGATTCTCGGCCCCTCCGGTTGCGGCAAGACCACTTTGCTCAAAATCATTGCGGGTCTGGAACTTTGCGACAGCGGCCGCATCACCATCGACGGCAACATCGTCACCAAGCTTCCGGCCAATATCCGCAATGTCAACACCGTATTTCAGAACTATGCGCTGTTTCCCCATCTGAACGTCTACGACAACATTGCGTTCGGCCTCCGCAGCCGGAATTTTGACAAACGCCTGATTGACCAGCGGGTCAAGGGTGCCATGGAAATGCTCCAGTTGGAAACCATGGCCAAACGCCATCCGGCGCAGCTCTCCGGCGGCCAGCAGCAGCGCGTGGCGCTGGCCCGGGCGTTGGTCAACGAACCGGCCATTCTGCTGCTCGACGAACCGATGTCCGCGCTGGATGCCCGGTTGCGGGCGCAAGTGCAGGTAGAACTCCGCAATTTGCAGCGGCGGCTGGGCAAGACGTTCATCATGGTCACGCACGACCAAGACGAGGCGCTGACCGTGTCCGACCGTATCGCGGTAATGAACAACGCCACGATTGTCCAGTGCGGTACGCCGGTGGAAATTTATGAACGGCCGAAAAATCGTTTCGTGGCCAATTTTATCGGCGACGCCAATCTGTTTGTCGCCAAACGTCTCGGCCCCTGCGAAATCGAAACCGAATTCGGCCGGTTCATCATGACCATGCCGATTCCCTGGGATCAGGGCGAAGTGATTATCCGTCCGGAAAATCTGCGGATCTGCGAAGATCCGCCGCCGATCAACGGCGTCCGGCTGAAGATTCTGGACAGCATCTATCTGGGCGATCATCAGGAAATCTGGTTTCATCAGAGCGGCCTGAAAGCCAAAACCCACAACCGTACGCTTTATCCCGACAACACCGAGTTATGGGTCGAATTTCTGAAAGACGGGCTGGTGCCGCTGAATGAAGAGTAAACGCATCATCTGGCGAGGTCAGTTAACCACGACCGGCCGTCTGGCCAGAAGCGGATGGTCGTTCATGTTGCCGGGTTTTCTCTGGACCTGTTTCTTTCTGGCGCTGCCCTGTCTGGTGCTGGTGCTGGTGTCGTTCTGTCAACGGGGCGCCTATGGCGGCGTCGACTTCCTGTTCACCGGCGAAAACTATCAGCGGTTGCTAGGCTTTACGCTGTTCGGTTGGACTTCCGATTATCTGATGATTCTGGTCCGGAGTTTGTGGACGGCGTTCATTACCACGATCTGCTGTGTTTTGATGGCGTATCCGGTGGCGTTTTTCATCGCGTCGCGGCCCGGCCGGACCAAGTATCTCTGGCTGACGCTGCTGATTGCGCCGTTTTGGACCAATCTGGTCATTCGGACGTATGCGTGGTATCTGGTGCTGGCGCCGGAAATGCCGCCCGCGCAAATCGCCGCGCTGTTCGGTCTGATCGAACCCGGCGAAGCGCTTTATCCCAGTACGTTTGCGGTGTATCTGGGCATGGTGTCGACGTTCCTGCCGTTCATGGCGCTGCCGCTCTACGCCAGCGCCGAAGCGCTCAACTGGTCGTTGGTGCAGGCGGCGCAGGACCTCTATTCCGACCGCTGGCGGGTATTTAAAACGGCGATTCTGCCGCAGACGCTGCCGGGGCTGACCATCGGCATCATTCTGACGTTCATTCCCTGCATGGGCATGTTCGTGGTGCCGGACATGTTGGGCGGCGCCAAATACATGTTGCTCGGCAATCTGATTCAGCAGCAGTTCGGCGTCAGCCGGGACTGGCCGTTCGGCGCGGCGATCAGTTTTTCGCTGATGGTGCTGACCCTGGCCGCCTTGTTCATTCTGCGTAAACGGAGGGTCGGCAACTTATGAAGAAACCCGGACCGGTGCTGGTGATCGTTTCGCTGGCGATCCTGCTGTTCCTCTACCTGCCGCTGGCGGCGGTGGCGTATTTTTCCGTCAACGCCTCGCGCTACGGATTGGTCTGGAGCCATTTCACGTTCGACTGGTACGTCAAAATGATTCACGACGAAGCCATTTTAAGCGCGGCGCTCAACACCTTTGTGCTGGCCGTGGTTTCCACGGCGGTTTCCACCGTGCTGGGAACCGCGCTGGCCATCGGCATGGAAAACTTTCCGTGGAGCAAACGACTGCGCGCCTTCCTCGACAGCATTCTGCAATTGCCGGTCGTGACTCCGGATATCATTCTGGCGGCGGCGCTGGTGGTGGTGTTCGGTCTGCTGCGGGCGCTGATGATGAAGATTTTTCCGCATTCGCCCACGTCGATTTTCGATCCCGGCTTGTTGACGATGATTATCGGGCACATTACTTTTCAGATTGCGTTTGTGGCGCTGGTGGTCCGCAGCCGGATTTTGGCGATCGGTCAGAACGTCGAGGCGGCGGCCCGCGATCTCTATGCTTCCAACCGTTACATCCTCCGCAAAATCACGCTGCCGCTGCTGATGCCGGGGATTGTGGCGGGGGCGATGCTGGCCTTTACGTTGTCGCTGGACGACTTCATGATCAGCTTTTTCACGTCCGGGCCGAAGTCGGTGACGCTGCCGCTGCTGATTTATGCGTCGGTCCACCGGGGCGTGACGCCGGAAATCCACGCGCTGTCGACCGTGATTCTGGTTTTGACCGTCGTGCTGGTCTTTGCTTTCGAACGGCTGATGCGGCTGCAGGAGCATCGCCGGAAACAATAATTCTAAAAAACAATCTGCCTCGAATCCGGGGCAGGCGTTCCAGACCATAAACCATTTCAGGAGCAACGTTCATGAACAAAATGTCCGAGTTTGTTAAAGGGTTTGCGTGTGGGGGGAAAATGGCGAAAATCATCGTTTTCGCGGCTTTGCTGTTGACCGGAGCCGGCCTGCTGGCCGGACCGGAACTCCGCCTCTACATCTGGTCGGAATACATCGATCCCCAGATCGTCAAGGATTTTGAAAAGCAGTACCATTGCAAAGTCATTGTCGACCTTTACGAATCCAACGAAGAAATGGTGGCCAAGCTGATTGCCGGCGGCATCAGCCAATACGACATCGTGGTGCCGTCCGGGTACGCAGTCAAGAGCATGATCAAGCAGAATCTGCTGCTGAAATTCGACAAGAGCAAGGTCCCCAATCTGAAGAATATCGATCCCAAGTTCGACCGTCTGCCGTCCGATCCCACCGGGGAATACTCCATTCCCTACCAGTGGGGTACCGTCGGGTTGATGTACCGCAAAGACAAGGTCAAAGACTTCCAGCCCAGCTGGCAGATGATTCTCGACGGCAAGGAACACGGCAACTTTCTGCTGATGGATTCCACCCGCGAAATGATGGGTTCGATTCTGATGGCCATGGGCAAAAATCCCAACACCACCAATAAGGACGACATCATTGCCGCCGCCAAGCTGCTCCTCCAGGCCAAGAAAAACAAGGATTTCAAAGGCTTTGAAGGCGGCGTCGGCGGGAAAAATCAAATTCTCGCCGGGACCGCGGTTATCGCCGTTACTTACAACGGTGACGCCGCCCGCGGCATTGCCGACAATCCCAACGCGGCTTTTGTCAATCCTAAAGAAGGCGGTCTGATCTGGGTCGACTGCATGGGCATCACCGCCAAAGCGCCGAATCCCGAACTCGCCCATCAGTTCATCAACTTCATTCTGGACGCCAAAGTCGGCGCGCAGCTTTCCAATTTCAACCGTTATCCCACGCCCAATCAGGCGGCGCTCCCGATGATCAATCCCAAAGACCTCCAGAATCCGGCCATCTACCCCGATGCCCAGACCAAGGCCAAGCTCCAGTTCCTCGACGACCTCGGTAAGGACAACCGGATCTACGACGAAGCCTGGACCATGATTAAATCGCGGTAAGAGCAGTCCGCATTGTTCGTAAAAAAAACCGGGCCCGTTCGCGGCGCCCGGTTTTTTTGTGGATGGAATCCGTCAGCACGGCCAACTGTCGGTCCGGAACGGCGAGGCCGGCAGCCCGGCCCGGTTGTAAAGGTTGCCGTCCGGATTGTTTGCCCAGTCGTAACGCACCGCCATCGGATTTTTCACATCCGGATGGCTGATTACGATCGTTGTTCCGTCGACAACCGCATTCGCCGGCACAAACGTCCGGTCGTTGCCGGCAAGCAGAAATCCCCGCAGGGTTCCGCCTTTGGCGGTCAGACCGTCCGCGTAATCGAACCGGATCCGAATGGCGTCCGCTTCAATGGTGAAATTCCGGAACAGCGGTCCGGACGGAATGCCCGGTTTGCCATAGGTTTCGGTCAGCGCCCAGAGTGCCAGCCGCCGGCCGACTTCCGCCTTATAGCGCGGATGAATGTTGTCGGGTTCGCCGATGTCGATTGCCGAGGCCATGCCGTTGTTCGGCAAGTCGCGGAAAACCTGGAACTGCGCTTCCCGGATAATCGGCCAGTTTTCCGTCAGCGACGCGTTGAAGTTCGCCAGCTGGACCTGAATGAATGGGAAATCGCCCTGGCCCCAGTGAAAACGCCAGTCGCAGATCATATCGCGCAACACCCGCCGATACTGTCCGGCGTTGTTGGAGTTCGATTCGCCCTGATACCACACCGCCCCGCGAAACGCATAGGGAATCAACGGCGCGATCATGTTGTCGAACAGCATCGCGGGACTGTTGGGATTGCCGGGACCGAGTTTCAGCTGCGGGATCGGGGTGAGTCCGAAATTCTGTTCCGTCTGATAATGCCAGCTTCCGGCCAGCGGCAAACTCTTTTTCCCGTTTCCCGCCACGGTTAGATTCATCGTCTTTTCCGGCCCGATCATTCCGCCGGCATAGATAAAAGAGTAGACCCGGACCGCGATCACGTTTTTTCCGGCTTTCACCAAATTACCGGGTACCCGGTAACTCCGCGGCTGATTCCAGTAGTTCGTTTCGAACCCCTTGCCGGTCGCTCCGACCTTTTTGCCGTTGAAGTAGGTAATATCCTGCTTGTCGACCGCGCCGATCTCCAGTTGCAGATCTTTCCCGGCCCAGGCCGCCGGCACGTTCACCGTCTTGCGGAACCACAACACGCCGCTGTAGTTCTCGCCGTGTTCCTGCCAACAGCTCGGCAGCGTCATTTCCGGCCAGGATTCGTCGTTGAAATCGGGTTTGGCCCAGCCTTTTTTCAGCCCGGCATTCCCGTGGTCGGCGGGGAGTTTGCCGGCGGGCATCTGCAGACATTCCAATTGCAACGTCCGGTCCGGATAATCCGACCAGAAATCCGGCCGATTCACCTGCGCCTCGTAACTTGCCAGACGGGCCGTCATCTCGGGATTGCGTGTCAGCGTTTCCCGGCTGGTCCAGGCTTCCGCGATGGTACCGCCCCAGGACGAATTGATGACGCCGATCTTGACCCCCAGCGCATTTTGCAGCTGACTTCCGAAATAGTAGGCTACCGCCGAACAGGAAATAGTGCCGGGAGCGCCGGCCGGAATCCAGCTTAAGGGAGCGAGCGACTGCTGACAGTAAAACTGTTTATCGCGCTCGCTCAACTCCGTCAGATCGCTTTGCCGGCCGGGATAAGAATAATGCGGCACGTTGAAAATTCGCAGGTCCGGCAAAGACCGTTCGGCATCTTTCCGTCCGTTGTCCAGCCCTTCCAGTGTCCATTCCATATTGGACTGGCCCGAGGCCAGCCAGACTTCTCCGACCCACACATCATGGCAAACTGCGGTTTTGCCGCTTTTCCGATCCGTTGCGCTCAGTTCGTACGGGCCGCCGGCGGCCATGGCCGGAAACCGGACCATGAATTTGCCATCGTTTCCGGCAAAATATTCGACAACCTGTTTTCCCAACTTTACTTCGACTCGAGCTTTCGGTTGGCACCAACCCCACACCGGGATCGGCATCCCCTGTTGCAATACGGCATGATCGCAAAACAACGCGGCCAGTTTCATAATACTATTTTTACCTCAAATTCTGTTGTTTAACGGTGATCGGCATTCCATAACGATGCGATTCCAGAATAAAATTCAACGCTTCGTCGGCATTGTCGCAAACTTTAATCAGATCAAGGTCTTCCCGGTCGATTACCGCGGCGTTCACCAGTCCGGTACTCACCCAGTCCAGCAACGGTTTCCAGAATTCCCGATGGACCAGCGCCACCGGAATCCGGTTGATTTTTTCCGTCTGAATCAGCGTAATCACTTCGAAGAATTCATCCAGCGTCCCGAAGCCGCCGGGATAGACCACCACGCCCTGGGCATATTTCAGAAAACAGACCTTGCGCACAAAGAAATAACGAAAATCGAGGCTGAGATTCTGGTACGGATTGGGATGCTGCTCCATCGGCAATTTGATATTGAGTCCGATCGAGAGCCCGTCGCCTTCGGACGCTCCCCGGTTGACTGCCCCCATGATGCCGGGGCCGCCGCCGGTAATCACCCCATAGTGATTTTCCGCCAGCAACCGTCCCAGTTTGCGAGCATCCTCGTAAACCGGATCGCTTTCCGGCGTCCGGGCGGAACCGAATACCGTAATCAGCGGCTGGTCCACGTTCATAGTTTCGAACGATTCCACGAATTCCGCCATGATGCGGAAAATTCGCCACGGTTCGTCATTGGTCCAGTCGTCGATATTTTTACTCTTGGCCTGACTCTTGCCGATGTTGTCCATAAAAGCGTTGCCTTTCTCTCCGGTTCGGAATTTCACCGTCCATATTAATATGGTCCGCTCCGCTTTTTTTACAATTTGTCGGACGTCAGGTTTCGTCAAACGCATACCCGATTTTACTTAATGCCGTCTTTTCACCGTGTTCCGGCAGTTTTCCGGCATTGTCCCCGACCGGTTGCGGTAAGTGCTGTTTTCTGCCGACACCGCCAGCAGTACCGGCATAATTCCTTCCGTACGGTTTGTCGCAAAGGTGATAGATTTGATTTTCTTATCGGGATGGGGATTGCACCAGTCAATAACCACCCAACAATATGGGGTATGCCGTTTATCCGTCCCCCGGTTGACAATCCGGCAACCGTATCCGCTGCAATCGGCATTCCAATCAACAATATTGTTGTTATATTTCAGCGGAATTGCCGCTTGGCCGCCGTCACTGTAGTTAATCACCAGCTGCCCGATTTTCGGTTGCCATGTCACCGGTTTATGACGTCGATACCGTTCTGCATTGTGCGGGAGAGAGCTGGTCATAAGAAAAGCCAGTCGCCCGGCTTTCCCGTCAAATGGAATCGTTTGCGGAGTCGCTTCCAGATCATCGTCTGGGCTCCCGGACAATAATATTCCATAATAAGCGCCGCCGCCGCTTTTCAGCAGAGTAAAGTTTTCCGGTAATTTCTGTAGTTCCGCCGCCAGTTTATGCAGTCCTTCCGGAATGAATTGCGGAAAGGCTTCATCCTGCCTGAATTTGAAATTGACTTGCGGGGCCAAATCTACCGTCCTTACTGTATCGGTCTTGCCTAAGAACGGTTCCGGGGGGGTGTTGTACCGGCGGACATATTCATAGGCCGGATCAAAAGTAATTTTCTCGAGTGGTACGGCTCCACAGTTCCAACAGTAATCGGCCGCCAATATGGTAGCGGCGAGCGCCAGATGGGAGTCGTTTTCCGGAATAATCAAGGTCCCGTTGACATGATGCCAGTAGGTGATAATACAACCCAATGCGCCCGGGGTCCGTTTAATCAATTGCGGCAAGGTCTGATTGTTGCGCAGGTTTTCACAGAAAGTAGCGCCCAACACGGGAAATTTGCGGTCGGTAAAAAATTCAGTCCATTCGGGGCGAGTCCGATTGCTGTAGTCCCAGATGTGAATCACGGTATTCCGGGGAACCCGGTCGATAATCCGGTCACCAGGAACCTTGTCGGTGTGGACTTCTGCTATTTTCTTCGGCAGAAAGACATCATGATAGAAAATCGGGGTAACCTTGTTCCGTTCGGCTTCCTGTTCCAGCATTTTGACCTGATTCCAGAACAACTCTTCCGGCGGCACTTTTCGGCATTGTTCACATTCATGGAACGGGCCCAGATACACCTCATCCAACCCCAAATGGAAATAACGCGGGTGCAGAAGCGCCGCAGTTTCCCGGATTACCCCGGCAATCAGGCCTTGGACTTCGGGGTTGGAGGGACACCATACCGTATTCCATGATTTATCGAGCGAGCCATCTGCTCTTTTTTCCAAAATCCCGTCAAATTCGACATAGCCGCTCATCCACAGCACATGGCTCAGGCATTGCAGCAAGGGAATAATTTCCATGTGCAGTTCGTCGGCGTGTTTTTTGATGGCCAGAACATCATCTTTCGAAAGTTGAAACGGACGCTTGAATTTTACGCTTTTCAGCGGAAAGTTATCGGCAAACTCCAAGATCAGCGTGTTGAACTTCAAGCCGGCCAGAAAGGTCATAACCCGTTTGAAAGCGGGTACCTGATCCGGTGGCAACCACCGGATATTCAGATATACTCCGCGCATGCCCAGATCCGGATAATCCTCAATCCGGCATTCCGGAAGTTTATCTGAATTTCGTACCAGATCGGCCAGCGTCTGAACGCCGTAGAACAAGCCGGCCTGCGTTCCGGCGGCAATCCGAATGCCGTCGGAATGAATTGTCAACCGATAACTTTGCGGCTTGTCCGGCAGTACATCTTTATCAATCATCAGTTGCAGAAAGGCATTTTCAGCCGTTTTTAGCAGGATACCGCGTTTTTTCAGTTCTTTCTCCAGATTCTCCATATTTATTGTTGACGGCATCCTGACGGTCAATACTTCCGGCAAGGCCACCATTCCGGTTCCCGGTACAATTTTCTGCGCTTGCGGAATGATCAGCGGAAACCCTCCGGCATTCCGATTCGATATGATATCGGCATGAAGTTCGGCGAATGCCATCGAACAACTGAATACGGCCAGTATGGCGGTCTTGTAAAAATGACAAGGTAACATTCAAAAGGTCCTTTTTTTCGCCATCAGGAAGCATGATGGCGGCGGTTGATGATTTCATCCTGATTTTCCTTGCCCAGGGCGACAAAGCGACCGGAGTAGCCGCCGACCCGCACCAGCAGATGCTCGTAGTTTTCCGGATGTTCCTGCGCTTTTCGCAACTCGGCGACATCGACGATGTTGCCCTGAAACATCTGGCCGCCGGATTGGAAAAAGACTTTCAGCAGCGATTCGACGGTTTCCGGCTTGGCCATGGACGGGTCCAGGTCCCAGATGTTGCTGGCGCCGCCCGAAAAGTGCCGCAGCGGCATGGAACCGGCGGCCCGAATCGCCGTCAGAATGCCGTCGGTCATGGCCACGGACTGCGGCGTAACTCCCTGGGTGATGGGCGTTCCCTTCAAACGTCCGTCCGGCATGGCGCCGATGCCCATGCCGGCGAGCGGGGCCATCATGAAGGTCATGATCATCGGCTTGATCTTGCCGCCCAGCCGGTTGGTATAACCGTCATAGATGTCGCAAGTGTCCTGAATGACGCGCGCCGCCATGCGGTCGGCCTCGGCGTTACCCTGCCCGTATTTGGGCAGATGCAGCAGGTGCCGCCGCAAGGCTTCGTTGCCGTCAAAATTATTCTTCATCGCGGCCAGAAGCTCCGCGCCGGAGATGAATTTTTCTTCGAAGACGGCAACCCGAATCGCGGTCAGACAGTCGGCGATGTTGGGCAGACCCAGCGGCGTCGAGCCGAAGTCTTCGTAGCGGGCGCCGCCTTCGTGCATGCAGCGGCCGCGTTTGATGCAGTCGTCGATCTGGCTGGAAAGCAGGAAGCGGGGTTTGAATTTTGCCATGGCTTCGGAGGCGATATCCATGGCTTTGAAACCCAGCGTCAGGTCGCGCCGCAGTTCCGCGAGGAAGGCCTGATAGAGTTCTTCCATATCGTGATAATCGGGCAGGGATTTGTTCAAATGCGGCATGTGGCGTTCGCCGGTGGTCAGACATTCGCCGCCGGTCAACACGTATTCCAGAATTTTCAGCGTATTGACAAACCCGGTGAACAGCATGTCGCCGTTCATGCCCTGCGGGGAGATTTCCATGCAGCCGCCGCACATGTACATGCGGGCGTCTTCGACCGGAATATGACCGTCGCGAGTCATGGCCGCGATGATTTCCCGGTCATTCAGAATCTGTGCCCGGTTGCCGCCATGGATCAGGTCCCAGGCCGCCAGATGCAGCAGTTTTTCCGGCGTCCGTTCCGGAATCCGGATATAAACCGACGGATGCGCGAGGTTCAGTGCCGCAATCGAATGAATCGCCATTTCCGTCAGCGGCGACCAATAGGCGTCGCCTTGTTCGTCACAGCCGCCGACCACGATGGTTTCGACGAAGCCGTCCCAGCCGAAACACCATCTTTCGTGAAAACGGATAAACAGTTCGTCAATCAGCTCCCGCGCCTGCGCCGGAGTCGTCATCCCGTCGGCCAAGTCGCGTTCCAGATAGGGCCCCAGATGATAATCCAGCCGTCCGGGGCCGTTGCCGCCGTGGGGATTTTCAAACATCGTACAGAGATAAGTGAAGTGGAAAGACTGGACCGCTTCCCGGAAATTGCGGGCGCCGAAACGGGGGACCCGCTCGCCGACCGCGATTTTTTCCTGCAGTTCCTTGCGGGTTTCGCCGGACGCCGTCGCCAGTTTTTGTCTCATGGCTTCCACATGACGATCATTCCAGTTGAGCACGGCTTGCAGCATGATCTTCATGCCGTTAAGGTTTTCCTTGCCCTGTTCGTCCGCCGCGGGTTCGGCCTGTGCGATGCGCCGCAACATGCCGTCGATGCCGTCTTTGAGAATCCATTCCCAATGCCAGCCGACGTGTCCCGGCCAGTTGCACCAGTCGGAAATCCAGCTGCCGACCCAGCCCTGCGGACTGACCAGCGCCTTCATGTCCGGAATTTCTCGCTCGACGTGGGCCATGAACTCCGTCATAACGTCATGGCCCTTCCATTTCTCAACGCCGCCGAAATCGCAGGACGAAGAGCCGGGAACCGCCATGTACACCTGACCGAACAGTAATTCTTCCTCGTGCAGAAGGACCGGTTCGTGTTCCAGCGCCCAGGCCATGGACAGAATCTGACGGCGGCGCAACGGCAGATCGGCGAAGAGGTCGAAATAAGCATGCGTCCAGTTTTTTTCTTTTTCGGTACTGACCGACCCCTTGCTCCGCTCGGCCGCCGCTTTCAGAAAACGGGCGCTGCGCGGGGATAAATCTTGTTCTATGACTTCATTCATGGTAATTAATCCTTGACTTTATGTCGATTGCCGTTACAATGACTTTAAACTGAAATTGCCCGAATCGCAAAGGGTAAAAAATATCATTTGTTGGTAAAAACTATGAATACGATCGCAGGAGTGAAGATTTTTAATCTGTTTCCTTATCAGGCTCCCGCCGGAACGGTGTTTACGCCGCGGCAGATTCCGGCGGGCAAGCAGGAAATCGAAGTGATTGTGTCCGGTTACGGCAGTTTGGCGATCGCCGATGAAAAGATTCGTCTGGTTCCGGGGACGGCGGCATGGTTCTGCGCGGAAGAGTGGATTCATATCGAGTCCGATCCGGACGAACCGTATCACGCGGTGGTTTTTATTTTCGAGCCGGCCGGGGCTTCCGATTATCGCGGCACTTTTGCCTTCGAATGGGAAAGCCCGGCGTCCTGCGGCAACTTCTGCCAAACGGCGTTGGAGTGTTTTCTGCTGAAAAACTTTCCGCCGGAGTATTTCGGCGAGTGTCTTTACGGGCGGATGGTGTGGGAGGCGGAATGCTCGCGGCGGCGGCGGGCGTTGCGCAGTATGCCGTCCGGACTGGAACAGGCGCTGCGTTATGCGCGAGGACACTATGCGGAGCCGGTGACGGTGGCCGACATTGCCGCCGCATGCGACTGCAGCATATCACATCTGCATGCGCTGTTTCAACATCATCTCGGGGTGTCGCCGTTTCAATACATTTTGAAACGGCGACTGGATCGGGCCTGCCGACTGCTTGCGGAGACGTCATTGTCGATCAAAGAGGTCTGCGAGGATTGCGGGTTCAGTGACATTAAAAATTTCTGTGCTTATTTCAAGCGTAATCACCGATTGACGCCGAGCGAATATCGCCGGTTGACCGAGGGCACTCGGAATCCTGAAAACTAATGGGTTCCAGTCGGAATTCGGCTTCCATTTCGATTCCAGCCACCGATACTGGCAGGAGGTCGATCCGGTGCGATTTTTGCAATAATTTATTTATTTATCTTTTTGCTGCTCAAAGAGATAAATAATTTGAAAAGTTTGAAAGTCAGGGAATGGGATCTGGGGAGAAACCTTGAAAACTTCTCAAAGTTTTCGGGGTTTTTCCCCGGAGACTCGTTTTGAGCCTATCGCATTGCCGGACGAAGCAATTTCGCCGTGCCGAATCCCCGATTGCGGGTTGAATTTCAGCGCGGAACGCAGTACAATGAAGCATGGACCGCCAATTGCAGAAGGGATGGGTGCTATGCCGTCATTTACATTGCAGGAAAGCTTCGGCCGCAAAAGTACGGAAATTGAACTGACCCGAGCCCGGATCGTGATCGGACGCGACTTGGATTGCGATATCGTGCTGCAAAGTTCGGACGTGTCCCGGCGGCACGCCATGGTGGAAATCGTCGACGGCCACACGGTCATCCGCGACCTCAACAGTTCCAACGGCACGTTCGTCAATTCCAAGCCGATCGACAAGGCCTGCGAACTGAAGCACCTCGACCGCATCCAGATCGCCAGCAGCGTGTTCGTCTTCAACGATCCCGACAATCTGACCGGCCGCGCCGCCGACATTTCCGCCGCCGAATATTTTTCCTTCGACTTCCTGCGCGGCGTCATCAACAAGATCGAAACCAACGTGGGCCAGGTCTTTAAAGGCAAGCCGGAAATCATTCGCAACGTCATCGTGGCGATGCTCGCCGACGGTCACGTGCTGCTCGAAGACACCCCTGGCGTCGGCAAGAGCATTCTCGCTCAGGCCCTGGCCAAATCGATTCAAGGTTCCTACAAACGCATCCAGTTCACCCCGGATCTGCTGCCGTCCGACATCCTCGGTATGAACATTTACGACGAGCAGACCAAAGTTTTCAACTTCATTCCCGGTCCGATTTTCGGCAACGTCATTCTGGCCGACGAAATCAACCGGACCACGCCGCGAACGCAGTCGGCGCTGCTGGAAGCCATGTCGGAATCGGTTGTCACCATCGACGGCAATCCGCGGGTGTTGCCGAAGCCGTTTTTTGTGATCGCCACCCAGAATCCGGACGATTATCACGGCACCTATCCGCTGCCGGAACCGCAACTGGACCGCTTCATGATTCGGCTGTCCATCGGCTTCCCGACTCCGGAAACCGAACGGGAAATTCTGGCTTCGCAGGTCAGCAGCCACCCGCTGAAAGATATTTCTTACGTAGTCAAGGCCATCGATATCGTGCAGTGCCAGGCGCTGGTGCGGGAAATCCACGTCTCGCCGTCGATCATGGATTATATCGTCAAAATCGCGGAGGAAACGCGGAGACATCCGGCGTTGACCAGCGGTTGCAGTCCGCGGGCATCGCTGGCGCTGATGCACGCCGGACAGGCGTTGGCCGCCTATTATGCGCGGCAGTACGTACTGCCGCGCGATATTCGGGAAATGGCGGCGCCGGTGCTGAGTCACCGGGTGACGCTGAAACTCCGCTATCACGGCGAATGGAATTCTTCCGCCGACGTCATCCGGGAAATTCTGGAGAAGATCCCGGTGGCCGACGAGGAAAAAGGAGTCTGAGCCATGATCAGGCCAACCGGCCGGGGTTGGGTGATGCTGCTGGCGACCGCCGGCTGCATCGGCACCGCGCTGGTCAACGTCAATTTCACGTCCACCGTCATCGCCGCCGGCATGATGGCCATGACCACGTCCGGACTGTTGCTGGCGCTGATGTCCAGTTACCGGCTTGAACTCCGGCGACTGCCCACGCACGACGGCCATTGCGGGCGGCCGGTTCAATTGCCGTTGGAGATCGTCAATCACGGCTGGCAGTGGCGGCAGGCGCTGGTGATCCGGGAATATCTCGACTTCGCGGAAAAATATCCGTTCTACGAAACGGTCGAATCGCTGGCGCCGAAGGAACGACGGATTGTCAACCGGTCCGTGCCCGCGCTGCGGCGCGGGTTCTATCCGCTGAAACGCATCGATCTGATCGGCGGCGACCCGCTCGGCTGTTTCTGCCGCGAAATCCGCTTTCAGTTGCCGGGCGAAGTGATGATCTATCCGCAGACCTGTCAGATCAACCGGATTCCTCTGCTTCACCGGCGTCGGGGCATCATTTCGGTTACCGGACGTCCGTTGGGGGTGTCCGGGATCGGCCAGGAGTTTTTCGGGGTTCGGGAATATGCGCCGCACGATGAAATGCGGTTCATTCACTGGAAGGCCAGTGCGCGGCAGCATAAGCTGATGGTCAAAGAGTTCGAAGCCAACAGCATCACTCAGGTTTATCTGTTTCTCGATGCGGAAAAATCGTTGATCGGGCAGGATTTCTTTGCCAACAACTTCGAATATCTGGTCAGCACGGCGGCTTCGATTGCCGAATATCTGGGCGACATGCACTGCCGGCTGACGTTTCTTTCCAGTCATCAGTCGGAGCTCATCCGCTTCAGCGGGGAAGCCGTCGGCGTTAAAAAAGACGTCGCCACCTCGCTGGCCATGCTGGAACCGGGCCGGATCGCCATGGAGGAACTGATCGACGGCGAACTCGACCGTCTGATCTACAATTCGGTGGTATACTGCCTCAGCATGAGCGTCACCCGGGAATTGACGGAACGGCTGGAGTTGATGGCCTCGAAAGATATCGACGTCCGTTGGATCTGCGCCCCCAGAAAGAATTTCCCGGTCGTCAAGGCCCGGAAAAAACGCCAGTTGCCGCCGCTGAAAGTCGCCCGGCCGGAAAGCCGCGCTTCGATCCAACCGCTGTTTGCCGCCTGGTTTACCGAAATCGAAAAATTGTTGAACTATGAAGCCTGAAAACCATCCGACAATCGATCTTCCGACAATTCCCGCGACGCGCGTCCCGCGGCAGCCGCTCTATTTTCTGATGCTGTTTCTGGGCATTATTTCCGCGCTGTGGCTGCACGGACATCCGGTTTATACGGTCACGATTCTGAGTTTGACGGTGCTCTGTTCGACGGTCTGCTGGCTGCCGCCGCAGTGGTTTTCGCTTCGGCTTCGCATGTTGCTGATGACGCTTTTCGTCACCGGGGCGGTGAGCTGGGGAGTCGTGCGGGGCTTGCAGCATGTTCCGCTCGACAAGATTCTGATCGAATGTATCTGTGCGCTGGCCTTGAGTTTTTCCTTTTCGCCGCGCCGCCAGGACTACGGGTACATGCTGTTGATCAGCGGACTGCTTATTTTATACGGGGCGTTGCTGCCGCGCGGCATTTATCTGCTGATCGTACCGGCCGCCTTTCTGCTGACCATTCTGATCCTGTGCGGTTCCCGAACCATCGGGCTGTCCGGCGACCCCGATCTCAAGCCTGGCGCGGCATTTACTTACTGCTGGGGCAAGATTGTCTTTCAGATTCTGCTTGTACTGGGACTGTTGCCGCTTTTCTATCTCTGCTTTCCAACGGAAGGAACGGTTCGGCACGGCCTTTTTTTCACGTCTTTCAAAACCCAGAATGACAATCTTCTGCCGCCCAATGTCAACACTTGGTTCCGTCCCCAGCAGAGCAAACCGTCGGATGTCGGCGCCGTCTTTGCCGGCAAGCCGCACCGGCCGAGGGCGTCCGACCCTTCCGGCGCTCCGGTTCAGACCAAGACCAGTTCCGGCATGAAAAGTTCCGGCAACGGTTCTTCTCCACCCGGACGCGATCTGGTATTTGTTGCCCGCGCTCCCGCTAAACTTTACTGGCTTGGCCAGCTCTACGACCGCTACGACGGCCAGGAATGGCATTGCAGCGAAGCCTTGAGCCGGCAGCGAACGGTTCCTCCGCAGGACAACAGCCATAGTCTTGTCCAGCAGGATATTACTATTGAAAAATGGATTTCGCCGGTACTTTATTCCGCCTACCGCGCCGATTTCTGCAATGTCGATACCAAAAACATGGAAAATTTGGAAGGTAACTTTTACCAATACCGGTTCCGGGATGTCAACCGACTGCCGGCATTGCCTTTCACGTACAGCATCAATTCGGAAGTTCCCTACCTGAATAACCTGAAACCCAACCCTAATTTCTGGCCGGAACGCATCCGCCGGGAAACGTATCTGAGTCTGCCGGAAAAACTGATTTCGCCCCGGTTGCGCACCCGGACCGCGGCCATCGTCGCCAAAGCCAAAACCGATTACGACAAGGCCATTGCCATTCGCGACTGGCTCCGCAATTCTTTCTCCTACAAACAAATGTCCGCCCCGACTCCGCCAGGCCGGGAATCGGTGGACTTCTTTGTTTTCGACCTGAAAGAGGGCCATTGCGAATATTTCGCCGCGGCCATGACTGTCATGGCTCGGCTGGCTCACCTTCCGGCCCGGGTTGCGATCGGCTTTTCTCCGGGCAATTACAATGTTCTGACCAAAACGTTCGAGGTTTACGAATACCACGGCCACGCCTGGAGCCAGCTTTACATCAAAGGCAAGGGCTGGCTCACTTTCGACGCAACCCCGCCGGGCGCGGTGGAATCCCGGGCCACGCCGTTCCTCATCGGGGCGCTGCGGGACCCCTTCGGCAACGAATGGCGAGTCCGTCCGCCGGAGCTGGCCGCCAAAATGCAGGAACATCTCGCCGGCGACGGCATGAAAGAAGAAGATTCAGTGTTGGACCAGATTATTTACGAAGCCGTCATGTTGCCGGAAAATATCAGCCGGGCCGGCAGTAAGTTACACGAGAAATCTTCCCGCGAATCCGTCCTCTACAAAAAGCTGAAGAAAATCGGCAACGACTTTTGGAAAGACTGTCTCCGCGCGTTTCAGCATCTTAAAACGAAGACCGTAAAATTCTGGTCATGGAGTAAACAGCACTGGCAACTCGTGCTGGTTCTGTTGGTCACACTTGCCGCACTGGCATTTCTGGTCTTCCGGCTGCTTCTGATCGGTCGCCGGGCCTATATTCGATTACACTGTCGGCAACTGCTGCGTACCGCTCAGGAAAGTACCGCTGGAAATCCGGATGCCGCCGTTAAAATGAGTTATCGGGCCGTCCGCAAAATTCTGCACTTGGCCGGCATGCCGCGGCGCCGGAATATCGATCTGTTCGACTATGCGGCGCAGATTCGCGCCTACGACCCCCGTTGCGGCCGGGCGGCATGGACCGTTTTCGTGCTCTACAGCCGGATCGAATACGGCGGACGGGACGCGTCGGTTCATGAAGCCAAGGTGGCGCTGAAAGCAGCTTTGCTGCTGGAAGCCGGAATCCTGCGCCATTCGCGTACGTTGCTCAACCCGACCGACAAGTAACTTCAGGTAAGATCGACCATGCGGGCGCCGATCAATCCGGCCAACGCGTTCGGGTCCAGAGTCAGGTTCAGGCCGACATGTCCGCCGCTGACGCCGATCCAATCATAAAGCAGCGCCGTTTCGTCGATAAAGGTCGGAAAAACTTTTTTCATGCCGACCGGCGAACACCCGCCGTGCTGATATCCGGTCAACGGCAGCAGTTCTTTGAGCGGAATCAGTCGGATGCTTTTGCTGTCGGTCACAGTGGCCGCTTTTTTCAGATCGAGTTCCCACGGACCGGGAATCACAAAGACATAGTGGACATGTTCGGCTGACTGGGTGACCAGCGTTTTGAAACATTGTTCGGGGGCGAACCCGAGTTTATGCGCCACGGACACCGCATCGAGCTGGCCGTCGTCCACCGGATATTCATGGGCCTGATAGGCGATTCCCGCCTGATCCAGCAACCGCATGGCATTGGTTTTGTTCATCGTCTCACCGCTGATTTGCAAACGTCGAGACCGATAACCTACCGGTGCGGCCGCCGGATGTCAAGACCGCCGGTTCCAATCGCGGGCAGCGAGGAAGACTCGGGGCGCTTGGGAAGAAGCACCCCATTTCTTCCCCGCGCCCCAACTTTGACTCCGCAAAACTTTTATTTCAGGGTTTCTCCCCGGAAATTCATTTCGTAACCGCTGGCGGTTTAGCGCGGCCCGTATTTCTCATATCCCTGGCGTGGTCCGGCGTAAAAAATCATGGTGTCCGGAGTTTTTTCCGGCATTTTGAAACTGAACTTGTTCGTGTTCTGTCCCAGAATTTCGCCGGTAAACAGATCGACGATCACTTCCGCCTTGGCCGGCAGCGTGAAGCTGCGCGGTCCGCCGACATTCGAGTTGATGCTCAAAAACGACCCGGCAAAATAATAATGATCGTAAATCATGTCGCCGTCCTGATAGACATGCACGCCCTGACGCCGCAGCCAGACCCGCATCCAGGCGGCGTTGGGGGCCGGATGGCAAAGCAGGACGGACGTATAATTAGGGAACGTTTTCATCGCGCCGGCGACTTTGCCGTCGGGATAGACCGCGATGGTCTTGGCCTGCGGATCGCGGATAAACGTCTGGAACCGCATCGGCGGATTGTCCACGATGTACGGGGCCATGCCGACCGAGTTGATACGGTTGAAGACGCCATCGGGATTGAGGGCCAGATCGATACCGGTCAGTTGCCGCGACCGGTTGCCGTCGAAGTATCCTTTCGGATTCACGAGTCCCGGCGCGTAGAGGAACAGCAAGACCCGGCGGTTGTTGGCGACGCGGGCTTTGACCTGCCGGATGACGGCGTCGGACGCGTAATAGGAGTTGGCGAAAATGACCACCTTGTACGGTGCGAAATTGATGCGGTCGAGATCGCCGTCCACGTAGTAATCGATCGGGGCGCCGATCCGGTTGAACCAGCCGCGAATGCCGTTGCGCAGTTTGGCCAACGCCACGTGGGGTTGATTGCCGAAGTACGGAATGACTTCATCGCTGAGAATGCAGGCGATTTGCGCCCGGCTGCCTCGGCCGGTCTGCATGGCCATGCGGTCGATCTGTTTCAGCCGGGTAACCGTGGCCATATATTTCGCGTCGCGGAACCATTCCAGCAGGAAATCGAAATAGTAATACGACGCCTGGCGTTCCAGATTGATCATGAAATCGCGCTTGGCGATGGCGATGGATTCGGCCAGGGTATCGGGTGCGCCGTAAATTTTTTCGGCCGCGCCGCTGCGGTTGGTCCGCTGGTCGTTTTCCGACTCCCAGACTTTGTTGTGAAGCGCCACGGAACCGGTTACGCCGTTAACGTCGTTCTCCCACCGGCGGCCGTCGTAGGGATAGGGCCCGCCGAGAAAATCGAGATAGGGCGAGTCCAGATAGCGCCGCAGGGCATAACTGCCGGAGTCCTGAAAATGATACGGCCCGGCATTGTAATGACCGGTGTAATAGTTATAATAGGCCCCGACCAGCAGCCGCGAGTCGGAAACCTGCTTGGCGGCGATGGCAAAAAATTCGATCGTCTCCACCGTGTAGAGCTGGAAGAACCGATAATAGTCGATGACCTGCCGGTCCTGAAGATGATGCCGCAGCAGACCGGGTTCGGACATCCGGGCGGCCCGTCCCGGCACCAGATCGGTGGAGTCGAAAGTCACCTGCGGATTGTGCCAGGCGGCGCGCAGCGCGGCAACGTTGCCGTAAGTCTTTTTCAGCCATTGACCGAAAGCGCGCTGCATCGGCAGCGAATAATCCACAAACGCCTGTTCGTGGGCGCCCCAGCCATTCCATTCGCCGCAATTGGCATAACAGAGCCGCAGGATCGCGATCCGGTCGGCAAACGGCGACTGCCGCAGTTTCGCCAGGGTGGAACGCAGATGTGCCGACAATTCCTGACGCCACTTCGGCGACGCATACGACGGCTGCAATTTTTTCTTCGGCGCCATGGCCAGCGACTGAATTCCGTTGTCCAGTTTGATCATTTCTTCGGGATAGAGTTCGCTCCATTCCGGCGGGGCATACAGCTTCCAGTGCAAATCGATCACGGCATCGGGATGGTCGCAGACGATCCGGTTCAGGGCGGCGTACAGCCGGGTCAGAAACGCGTCGTCGTCGAGCTGGCCGTTATGGGAAAATTCCCCGGGCTCCACCCAGAGCAGATTGCCCCGGGCTCCGGCGGCGGCAAAGTCACGAACCGTCCGGCTGCGATGTTGCAAGGTGTCGAAGTCGGTACTTTCCACCGAGGTGATGGTGCCCATCGGCACGCCGTCGATGACGAATGACGGCGTCCCGCCGATTCGCGCCACTTTGCAGGACGGAAATTCGGTCTTTTCCTGGCGGTTGACCAGCAGCAGCCGGGTTTCGTAAACCGTCTTTCCGGCGGCGGCGAACCGCAACTGGACCGGACGGGCGTTATTGGTCAGTTTGGACTTCCGCCAGGCTTCGGACAATCCCGCTGCTGGCAGCGTCACGGCCACGCCGCGAGGAACAATTGCTACCGTTGCCGGGAGAGCGGACGACGCGGTCGGCTGGTCGATCGGCGCGAGCGTCAACTGATAGGTACCGACCGGCAACCCGCTGTTCGCGGAAAGTTCCAGCCGGGCGTCCGCCTGAATATCGACCGGGTCAGGATAGATCGGCGTCAACAGTTTCAAGCCGCTGGTTGCGTCCTGGAGAGAATGATTTTCGCCGTCCGGCGTTCCGGTCACGGAGAATTCCCGGACCAGCATCCGGTTCCGGTGCGGCCGCAGCGAACAGAACAGCTTGCCGTCCGCTTCGAAAGGCCGGGTACAGGCGGTACGCCCGTCGATGGCGACCGTGATTTTGCCGTCGGCCACCGTTGCCGTGAATTCGAACCACTTGCCCGGTTGAACGAAATCGGCGGTATTGCCGAGCGGGGTCAGATCGCCGCCGGACGTGTTTTCAAAGAAGAATTTCCGGTCCCGGTTGTCGAACCCGAACCGGAGGTCGCCGATGCCGATGCCGGCGGCACTGCCCTGATCGGTCGTCGCCAGTTGGAGTACCGCTTTCACCGTGAGACGGTCCGGCGTAAAGAGATGCTTCGACATGACCAGCGTCCCGACGCCTTCGGCGGAAACCCCGTCGGCTACCGTCGTCACCCGGCCGGTGGCGATGCCCTGGGACAACTTTCCCTGCGCGATGACCGACTCGGTGACGGCGGCTCCGGCGGACCAGGCCAACCAGCCGACTAATCCCAGCAGCAGCAGGTGGCGGATCACTTCTTGTCACCATATTTGGCATTATACATGAACCCGGTCTGATTCATATTCTGCTGCCAGTCCTTGAACCCGACCCAGCTGGCGTGACAATCCATGAAGGACATATTCAAGCCTTTGCTGTGGCGGAGCGGCGCGAAGTAGTTGTATTTCACCGAGGCGGAATAGGAGTCGTTGACACCGTCGCCGCTACAGTCGACCGACAGTTTGCCGCCGTTGGTACAGGGATTGAACCCATATAATTGAGCGCCGTCGGCGATCATGCAGAGTTCCGGCGGGATGTTGGTCTGTTTGCGCAGCAGATAGGCGCTGCTGGCGGACGACCAGATGCCGAACGGAATGCGCGGATTGTTGCTGTAATTGTCGGCGTAATTGGCGCCGTACGTCCAGGTGTTGGCCGTAATTCCGGAGGCAGGGCAAAACAGCTTCATCGTATTGGGGTACCCGTTATAGCCGAGAAAAGCGCGGGTGTTGTCCCAGATATTGACGCCGCCGCCCCGGGTGTATTGTACGAAGCAAGCCCACCAGGCAAAAGCCCGGTTGTCGGTCATCGCCGCGGGAATGTAGTCGTTGTTGTCCAGTGAGTAGAACGCCCCGAGCTGAGCGATGGTTTTGACATTGTTGAGACAGGCGATGCTGCGGGCTTTTTCGCGGGCGCTGTTGAGGGCCGGCAGCAGAATAGCCGCCAGAATGGCAATAATGGCAATTACTACGAGGAGTTCTATTAGTGTGAAATTTAACCGTCCATTCTTTTTCATCGTTCCGTCTCCTTAGCTTACTTATAATTATATAATTTCCCTAGCGGGTTGCAACCGACAATTCCGGTTTCTCTTCCGTTTTCTCGACGGAAAACGAATCGAGGAAAAACGAATAGCCGCGGATAAACGCTTTCTCCGCCCGATCGACAAGATAATTGACTACGTAAATTTCGCCGTCCGGGAACTGCGCCCAGCCGGAATACCCGGTGTCGCTGACCGGCGAACTGTCGTGATCGATCGCGATGATTCGGGTAACCGCTTCGCCGTACGTCCGCGCCAGAACCGAGTTCCGGTCGGCGAGACCGCAGAACAGATTCTGGCACACGCCCCACTGCAATTTACCGCCCTGCATGAACCGGTGGGTAATCATGATCCGTCCGTCAAGCAGAAAGCCGCTGGTGGGCCGGTGACATCCGGGGAGCGGAAACGGCACCGGTTCGCTCCAGGTCAGTCCGTCGTCGGTCGAAAACGTCTTGTAGCAGGGCCGGCCGGCAAACGAATTTTCCCGCATGAACGCCACCAGCGTCCCGTCGACGTTCAGAATCGACGCTTCGCAGAGGTTGAGTTCCGGCGACCGGCCAACGATGACCGGTCCGCGCCAGGAATGTCCGGTGTCGTCGGAATACCACAGCCGTTCGACCAGCTTGCCGGATTCCGGATCCTGATAATGACAGGCCAGCAGACGCCGTCCCGACGGCAATTGCAGCAGCTTGTCGGGCACGATTCCCCGGGCCGGAGTTTCCAGCCCTTCGTTCCAGGTCCGGCCGCCGTCGCGACTGGCATAGAGGACGATTCGGGCTTCGCTATGATCTTCCGACATCCCGTAAATCCGGTCGACCGTGACATACACCACGCCGTCCGGCAGTACTGCCAGCCGGGCATTATTGTAAAAGTATCCGAGTCCGGCGGTGCCTTCCGTCAACGGCCGCTTCGGACTCCAGGTCCGGCCGCGGTCGGACGATTCCGTCAGCATGATCCGGGTATAGGACCGGTTGCCGTGATGGGTGCATTCCGAGAACACGCACAACAGCCGATCATCTTCCAGCCGGCACAGATCCGGCCACGCCTGATAATAGGCGGCGTCGCGGTTGATCGTATATTGTTTTATTTCCATGGTTCGACTCCTGTATTCACTGCTTTCTTCTGATATAATTATAGCTTTTTTCTTCCGGCTTGTATATAATATTATTATTGCATTAGTTATACTTTTATAACATTATGGAGAAAATGGCCATGGAAGTCGATCGGGAAAAAATGATCACCTTTCTGGACCGGGCCGCCGCGTTTCCGATCCATGAAATAATTTTTGCCTCCGCCCGGCCGTTTCCCACCCTGGAATACAATTGTTATCTCCATCCCTATCCGCGGGGATTCTGGGTATTGAGCGGAGTCAAACACGTGGGGATTGCCCGGCGCGGCCAGATCGAACAACAATTCATCGAACCCGGCACCATGATTTTCGGACATGACGGCGCCTGGGTCAAGGAATTCTGGGATTCCGCGCACGAAATGATCTGTCTGATCTACTTCAAGGAGATGATTCGAACGCTGTACATCCGGCACAACGGCCGGCCGCCGGAACAAAATGGACCGGATGTGTATTTTAATACCGGCCGTCCGCTTGCCACTCCGGGCGACTATGTGCTCAAAGGGTTGATGACGCTGGGCGGAAAGGTTGGACTGGCAACTCCGGCGGGCGCTCCCGAACTTGCCGCCGCCCTGTTGCAGTTGACCCGACAGGAATTAACCGAGCAAACCGCCAATCCGCAGGGCAAATCGCTGTTCACCTGGAATTGCATCAAGAATTATCTGGAAGAAAACCTGGCCGCCGACTTGTCCCGGGAAGTAGTGGCGATCAAATTCAAGATTCATCCGTCCCATCTGTCCCGGCTGGCGCGCCGTCATACCGGCATCGGGTTCAACGAGTACGTTGCCCGGGAGCGGATGGAACATGCCGCCATGTTGTTGCGGCAGGGGAGTCTTACGGTCGATGAAACCGCCGCATGCTGCGGCTTTAAATATACGTCTTACTTCATCCGGGTTTTCGAGCGGCATTTTCAGCTGTCGCCCAATACTTACCGGGAACGTCAGGGGACCGGAGAAACGTCTTCGGCCCCCCGTCGCCGTTAGCGACAGCAGTAGGACGAGAACCGGACCGATTCCAGGGCCCGGGCAATTCGGTCGCTATCCGCCGGGGTCGGTTGCGGCAACGGCAGCCGGACCGGTCCGCAGTCCACGCCGACGAACCGCATCACGGCTTTCTGAACCGCCAGCGGATGAAGTCCCAGCGAGAAAATCGCCTGTAACATGGCATGGACTTGGGTCTGAAGCCGGTTGGCGGCTTCGCCGTCGCCGGCCAGTGTCTTGGCGATGATGTCGAGATAGATCGGCGCGGCAAAGTTGAACGTGCTGCCGACCGCCCCGCGGGCGCCCAGGCCCATGGCCGTGTACAGCAGTTCGTCGCGGCCGAACAACATATCGTATTTCCGGTCCTGAAATTCCAGACACTGGGAAAAATCCATCAGATTTTCAAACGTGTATTTGATCCCGGCGAAGTTGGGAATCCGACCGTCGATTTCTTTCAACAGATCGAACATCGGGAAGCCCAGTCCGGTCATGGCCGGAATGTGGTAATAGTAAAACGGCAGTTCCGGCGCCGCCGGCGCCACTTCCGCCAGCCAGGCGGCCAGCATTTTGACGTTGGCCGGTTTGTGATAGCTGGGGGCCAGCGCGCCGCACGCATACGCGCCGTGAGTCTGAGCGTGCGCTAACAGTCGTTTCACGTCCGGCAACGAGTTGCTGCCGACATGAACGATGATCTTGAAATCTTTCGGCACGGCGTCCAGCCAGGCTTCCGTTACCGCCATCCGTTCGGCCGCGTCCATCGACTGGCCTTCGCCGGAACTGCCGCAGACAAACGCGCCGGCCACGCCGTTGCGGACCAGCAGCGCGGCATATGGTTTAATCCTTTCCAGATTGATTTCTCCTGCCGGAGTAAACGGCGTAAACGGAGCGGCAATCAAACCGGTAATCTTTTCTCTTTTCATATCAGGATACCTCATTTACCGTCGGAATTATGGTTTCGGTCAGCCGGACGGGCTGCCGTTTCGAAATGCTGAAAAAGGTTCTCTCTGCCGCAGCGCAAGTGGTGCCGCATCCGTTCCGCCGCCGCTTCGGGCGTTGTTGCCGTTTGCAGCTCGGCCAGCAACCGTACGTGCGGGTCGTCCACCAGTGGCGAATGGTCCAACCACATCAGCTCGTCGAACACCACCTGCAACTGCAACTGTTCCAACTGCGCGGCCAGAATTTCCACGCCGGTCAGCCGGATCAGCGCCAGATGAAATTCCGCATCGGCATTGCTGCGTTCCCGAGGTTCGACCCGGTCGGTTTTTTCCGCCAGTTGCAACAGTTCCGGTTGTGCTTCCGCCAGACGGGTGTAAGTCATTCTTACCGCCTGACATTCAATCGCTTCCCGCAAAATCAGGTTTTCGTAAAGCCGGCGCGGATCGCAGGGCCGCAGCATGGTCCCTTTGCGGGGAATCGTCACAATAAAACCGTCCTGCTGTAAACGGATCATGGCTTCGCTGACCGGCGCAATACTCACGCCCAGTTCTCTGGCCACGCTCCGCCGGTCGAAAAACGATCCCGGTTGCCAGCGTCCGCTGATAATCCGTTCCAGCAGCCGGTGATAGACTTTTTCCGATAGGGATGAATTCTTTTTTATTGCAGTAATCATGGTTTGACCTGTCATGTGATATATCAGTAAATATATCATTGATTGTTGGTTTTGGCAATCCCCTTTTGCCGGAAAGTCGGGAAAAAACTTCACAGACGGTAATCCCTCACTCTTTTCGGCAGTTCAAAAAAGAAAAAATCGCATAGCGAAACAATCTGCCGCCGCGGGCTCCGCGGGCCGGGGCCGAGTTGGGGGCCGGGGACCGACGCGAAGCGGAGTATGCCCCGGTAATTACGCAACGGGGCATACCCGTCGCTGGTCGCCGGAGGCGAAATCCGGCCTCCTCCGGTCATGAGGTTTTACCAAAGTATTTCTGAGCGGTGCTTTTCTCTCGGTATAGCGAAGCGGACTCGAGGAGAAAAACAGAACTGCGAACTTATCGTTCGCCCGGGGCGGAAGCTTCGCGAAAAGAGTGAAGCCTTACGCGTGGGGAGTGGGAAAATGGAATTGACTTGAGCTCAAAAAAACGCAAAGGATGGATGTTTTTAGCAAATTATGGAACGGTAATATCCATAAATAAAAAATTTATTCGGCGATTATCTTGATTTTTGTAAACTAATATCATATAATTTTAGATAGGTTTGGTCCGGGTGTTTGTTTTCACTTACAAAGTGGAGGTACAGTATGGCGTACATGGTAATCGATGAGCTTCTGTGTACTGGCTGTGGAAAATGTGTTGATGTTTGTCCGACTGATGGGGTGTACGTCGAGGACGGAAAGGCGCATATTAATGAAGATTCATGTATTGTCTGTTGTACCTGCGTCAAGCCGTGTACTACTCATGCCATTTCGCGGGTGTCATCGTAATTTGGACCTCGGAAAGTCGGTTGTGGTGATCTTCAACTGCTTTTCCGTAAAACGGCATTGACTATTATTCAAATGATTGAATGATGGGTTTCATTGCCGACCGGTGGCCGTTTTAACTCAACATCGTGTTGACGTTGGAGCGGTTGCCGTTTTTTTTCGGAAGCTTAAACGCAAACAATGATTAAGCCTAGATGTTGCGGATTAAGCTCAAAACAGGGCGATATAAAGGACTATGAAATAGGCAGGACCGCTTATCATTCTTTCGAATTGCAGGTACGAGACTGAGTAGTGATAAAAAAGACAAGCTCCAGCCCCCACCGTCCCCTGGAGCCTGTCGTAGAACTATGCGCCTGTGACATTGGCAATAAAAGAATTACAATAGAATTCCAACTCGTCTATAACTTCATTCAACTTCAAATTATCCTGTTCACAGATTTTTTTCATACGATTAAAACGTAATTCAATTTCTTCTTCTGTTGCATTTTCGATAAATGCATCATCAAAAAGATTATCGAAACGTTGAATTGCACTGAGTGTCTTGTTCTGCACGATCACTCTCTCCTTTTCATTTGACCGACGGAAATGCGGAATGCTCTTATTTCAACCGTTCTATGACTCATGCATAGAATTTTCATTCCGTTCATTATCCAAGCGCAAATATAAACTTTCCAACATAACATCGGACAACCCGAAAACTCCAAAATCTTTCTTCATAAGACTATTCGAGTGCAACTACAAGAATCTTGCACCGCAATTCAAAAAAAACTCGATTTGCAGAAAAAAACTGTAACGGGACGAAAATCTCAAAACGAATTTCCGGGGAGAAATCCTGAAAAATTTGGAAATTTTTCAAGGTTTCTCCCCGGCCCCCTTTCCCTGAATTTTAAACTTTTCAATTTATTTATCTATTTGCGCAGAAAAGAGATAAGTAGGCTAATGGTTTTGTGAAATTAAAGTCGGGGTGTGGGGAAGAATGGGACGTTGTTTCAAAAGCGCCCCGTGTCTTCCCCACGACCCGCGATTTGAGACTGCCGTTTTTATAACTGTCCGATAAAGTTATAAAAACTTTGATTCTCAACTTGTATTGTTTGAAAATTATGACAACAATAAAATATTATTAAGATGAATCCTCAAAAATTTTAAAGAATTGTTCCTGTATGACGATGATTTATACTACCAGAAAAACGTTGCTGGAAGCAATTAAAGACGGAGACGAGGTATCATGGCACGAGTTTTATGACACATACCGTCCATTAATTATTCTGCATGGAAAAGATTATAAATTGTCCGTCGAAGAGAATGAAGAATTGGTGCAAATGATATTATTGGAAATATTTCACAAATGTAAATCCTTCCATTATGATCGTGGTCTGGGCAGATTGCGCGACTATTTGCGCAAAATTATCGGACGGAAAGCGGTTGACATTCTTCGCCGGAGAAAAAATAATCTCGTTTCCGTGGATGTGTTGAATGATCAATTGGCCGAGGAGTCTTTACTGGAGCAGGAGTGGGAAAGCGAATGGCAGATGCATGTATTGTCACAGGCCATCAACATTCTACGGACGCAATTGGAACCGATTACTTTTCAGGCATTTGAGTTGTACGTTATTAATGAGAAACCGGTAAAGGACGTTGCCAGATTTTTGGATATTTCGGTTAATATGGTTTATGTTGCCAAAAGTCGGGCGGTAAAAAAGCTTCGCTCGATTATTCAGGAGCTGCAGGAAGCAATATGAAACACTATACCAGTGAAGAGCTCGATCAGTATCGACATAAAGACATGAATTTCATATTGCGGTTCATCTGCCGCATTCATCTTTGTTTTTGCTCTGATTGTCGGGCGGCAATGTTGCAGTTGCGTCACGATGATACTTTGCTGTTAAAAATAAAGAACTCGATGAACAAGCTGAAGATTGAAGCCAATCCTGTTACTTATCAAAAAATAAACACTACGATTCATAATGGTATAAAAAATGGAACGCCAATTTAAATGGACACGGGGCTGACGCCGATCATTGTACCGGATTATGAACTGATTGCCAAATGCGGACGAGGCGCATACGGGGATGTCTATGTCGCCAGGAGCCTTGCCGGTTCATTGGTTGCGCTGAAGATTATCGAAAAAAATTCTCATTCGGAAAAAGAATTCAAAGGCTTGCACAACTACTGTTCCCGATGCGGCAATTCCCCATATCTGATTAAGATATTTCATACCGGCGAAAGTCAATCGTTTTTTTATTACACGATGGAATTGGCCGACAATTCCGGGGATGAAAATAATTATATTCCCTCCACCTTGGCGCATTATCTGGCAGACCATAAGAGATTGCCGGTTCGCGAGGTTCGTACTTTGGCGCTGAATCTGTTGGCGGGGCTGGACACTTTGCATGGCGCCGGCCTGGTGCATCGGGACATCAAACCGGAAAATATTATTTTCGTCAATAAAGTTCCAAAACTTTCCGATATCGGCTTGGTCACATCGTTTTCCGTTGCTTTCAGTCTAGGTGGAACACTCGGCTTTATTCCGCCGGAAAAATTGAAATCATCGAGCAGTACCAAATCCGCCACGGATGACTTGTATGCGCTGGGCAAATTAATCTATTGCGCCTTTACCGGCAACCCGCCGGATAAGTTTCCTTCGATTCCGCAGGATATCATTCTTGATAAGGAAACGAAAGAGCTTAATGATGTGGTTCTGGTCGCCTGCAATAAAGTCAGCCATTTGCGCTTTCATACGATCAGCCAATTTCGCACGGCACTGACTACCTCGATATCGCGGAAAAGAAAGACGCTGAACTTTATATGGAAGCATCGTTATTCCTGGGCGGTATGCATCGTGCTATATTTGTCTGCCATTACGGCCTTGCAGATACTCGTCGATAAACTTGAAAACCCGGAAGACAACAATCGTTATAAAAAAACCGTACAGACGGTTTCTCCGGATGTCGTGGCGATTAGGGCTAATCATATTCCCTTTGAAATTGCTGATAATATCGAATCTGGTAATAAACAGTCTTTTCCCAGTTCAAACTTTCTTCCGGCGAAGGTATCTCCGCCGGGGCATCCATCGTTTGCGGCCGATAACCAAAACGTGAAAGCAATTAAGTCCGTACCATTCGAACCCGGCGGTACGATAGTTCCTTCCGTAATCACTGAGTTTGAGTTTGAATCATTGCTGAAACAACCTCTCGATAGTGCTTTTATTTATTTATATGTGACAAGAGTCGACTATTATTTATTGATAAAAGGAAGTCGAAAACTTCCTCGACTGCAAGAAGCGGTTACTGCATATCTGACCCGCTTGGCGATGTTCGAAGCACTGCTGTTCAAGCATATGCCAAATAAAGTGGCGGAAATTAAAACCGTCGCGAAAAATTGTGATGATGCGACGAGCGTTCTGTCCGCATTATTACCCATGGTTGTTGCGAATATAAGAAACAATGAAAAAATATATCAAGCATTTTGCGATTGCGCGCTTCACGCGGAAAACGTAAAAGTGGTTTTTATGGAAGAACGGGATTTGCTTCCGGAAGCAATCGCATGGGATAAATACCTGCGCGCTGTCCGACTGAACGCCCTCTCGGCGGCGGCACCTGTTTATTTTCAAGATCCTTTCGGTGGCAAGGATACCGATTTGAAAAATGTTCTTATTGCTTATCAGAATCTGCTGCAAAATTCTTCCGGAGACAACAAAGAGCACAGCCGATTGCGTGTCGAGCGCTTCTTGAAAGGATTGAAATCCCGCATTTCCACTCCTGCAATTGCGGCCTTGGAAGTCGAATTGCCGCCCCTTAAAATTAGATTGGCGACGGCAAGGGCCATTCGTACTTTCGCGCAAAAAAATATTAACGATTATCTCGCATATAAATATGGCGTTGACATATGGACGTTGCGTGGGTGTTACGAATCGAATTATCCGATGTTCAGAAACAAAATACAAGCGGCTCTCTACGACTTGCCAGCGATACAACAACATCGGGCATGGTTAAAGAATCAAGTGAAAAAACTTAATGAGATGAGAGAGCATGAATTGAAGAATACCGCCGATCCGCAAGTTATTGCCTATTTACAGGCGAAAAACGTTTTGACTCCTTATTAGAGAACGTCTTTGCGATTTCAGACACGCCATGAGATTACGCCAGCGCGGCAATGTCGAGCTGTTGGGCCGGATGAACTTCGATTCTTCTTCGGAGAAACCTTGAAAAATTTCCAAATTTTTCAGGGTTTCTCTCCGGAATTCCGAACGGAATTCGTAGCGGCGGCCGTCCGGTCATAACTGCCGTTGCGAAATTGCGTCAGGCAGGTCAGCGGATCGTCCGGCGGCATGTTCCAGGCATGATAATAGGCAATATAGGCGTGGTCGGAATTCGGCGCGGCGGCGTAGGCGGCGGCGGCCATTTTCCGGGCCAGCGTGAGTTTTCCGGTTTGAAGGAAATATTCGGCCAGCGCGGCGGCTTTTTCCGCTTTGGCTTTTTCCCCGGGCGCGACAAACCGGAATACCCGGAACGACGATTCCAGTTTTTTCAGTTCCGCCGGCGGCGCGATCGGATAAAAATAATGCGGTTTGCGGGTTATCGTTTTGCCGCCGTCGGTAACAGTTTCCAACGTGCCTTTTTCCAGAAACCAGGCTGGCGCGGCCCGATTGACGTTCCGCGCCGCCGCCATGTAGCGGGACGAATAGATCGGCATCGGTTGATCGTAACTGTTGCCGCGGTCGAAAACCAGCACGTCGACGCGATAGCGACGGCAGAAATCGGTCAGCGCGGCTTCATCGCCGTGAAACATCAGCATAATCTGATTTTCCACCAGATCGCGAGTCCGTTTCAACTCGAACTGCGGCTGGGTGAGAATGCGGACGTGACAATAGGCTTTCAGCATCGGCGACAGCGTCATGTCGGTCAGCACCGTCATGCCCTGTACGGGCGCCGCCCGCAGCCACTGAATCAGCATCACTACTTCTTTCAGGCCCATCGAACCGTAATCGCGGTAGAGCCGCTGCGAAACCCGGGCTTCCCAGCCGACCAGACTTACCGCCACCAGCACCAGCAGCCACGTCTGCCAGCGCGAAGTCCGCCATGCCGCCAGCCACGAATGCAGCACCGCGCCGAACAGCAGGCACAGGAAGATCACGCAGAACACGTGCGCCCGGACGAAAAATACATACAGCAGAAAAAAGCATACCGTCATATACAGCGGAAAGACCAGCCGCATCCAATCGCGCCGCCACTGCCGCCGGCCCCGGGCGAAACATCCCAGGCCCGCGGCGCCAACCAGCCCGGCCCACAGCAGCGCCGGATAGAAAATCTTCGTCATATTCCAGGTGGCGGAATGGAGTGCCGGCGTCCACAGAATGCGGGCGTCGAAATTCAACCGTTCGGGCTGAATCGGTTTGACGTTGAAAAATTCCAATTTGGCCAGCACCAGCGCGCCGAAATGGCCGTAGTTCTGCCCGTATCCGGGCAGCACCAGCCAGAGCGCTGTCAGCACTGCACCGATTCCCAGCAGCCAGACCAGCCGTCGTCCCGGAGTTTGGCCCCAGCGGGTCCGACGTAGCAAATAAAACATCGCCAGCAGCGTCAGCAGCACCGGAAGCAACGGCGATGCCAGCAGGCCGTGGTAACGCTGATAGGGAATCAGGATTCCAGCCGCCAGCAGCGCAGCGGTCACGGTCAGCCAGATGGCCGGTTTGTGTTCCGCCGCATTGCGTCCCCGCCAGACCAGCAGCAGCATGACCAGTCCCGCCCAGACGGCGAAAAACATCTGCGGGGCGTCCCAGCAGGCCAGCGCCGCCAACGTCGCCAGAAACAGCACCAGCAGCTTATACCACCGCACTCGGCGGCGAAGCCATGCCGCGGCTACGACTGCCGTCATCAGAAACGGCATGCAGAATTCGCCCCGCAACAAGTCTTGTCCGGTGTAGCGGGCGATGGCCGCCGGGGCGATGCAATAGGCCAGCGCTGCCAACGTTGACGGCAGCCAGCGGACCCGCATGACGATCAACCAGAGGAAAATCAGCCCCGCCACGGTACTGATCCAGAGCCGCATCTGCCAGCGAATCCAGGCGCTGAAATCGGGATTGTCCTCGTATTTTTGCAGTTCCGGAGTGAGTGGCGGCGCACCGACGAGGGCGGTTTTCAGTCGGTATCCCCAGCCGAGAAAATACTCCATGCCGAGCAGCATCTGTCGGGACACGGATACGTCTTCCATCCCGCCGAGATCGGGGTCGGCCGGGGCGATCGGTTTGCCCTGTGCGACTTTCCAGGCATAGTCGTACATGATGGCGCTTTCCACCATGAACGGCACGAAATCGGCGCCGACGGCTTTCTTGACTTGTCCGGCTTCGCGTTCGTAGACGGCCGTGCGGACGGCGAATGCCGCGCCGATCAGCAGCAACGTGAGAACAGTCAGCAGAATCGGCCGAAGCCGACGGAACAGGGTTGATGACATCGGGACGATTCCTTTCTTCTCACCGGACGGTGATGCCGTCGACGATCAGGTCGGGCGGTAATTCGCGTTTGGCGCAGGGCGCGTTTTGAAGCCAGAGCATTTTCAGTCGCATGCCGTTCAGCGGGGCCAGCGACCGGACATCGGTATAGTTGATTTTCAGAATCTGGAGCGGCATGCCTTTCAGCGGCGACAAATCGACGATGGCGGTCCGTTCGAGTTCCAGCACTTCGAGTTTCATCCCTTTCAACGGGGCAATATCTTCCACCATGGTATTGTTGAGATAGAGGTTTTTCAGCGGCAGTCCGGCCAGCGCGAAGATATCGTCGACCCGGCGGCAACCGGTGAGGTCGAGGTATTCCAACGGCAAGTTCCGGAGCGCTTTCAGACTGGCGCTGGTGACGGGGCAATCCCGAAGGCTCAGCCGTTTCAGCGGCAGGCCCCGGAGCGGGGTGAGGTCGGAAACTTCGGTCCGGTTGAGCCAGAGTTCATCAAGCGCATAGCCCTGGAGCGGGGTGAGGTCGCTGATATGGCCGAGGACCGCCCGGTAGGCGGTTTTGCCGTTGACGGTTTCGCCGGGTTTGCGGTTGCCCAGCAGCAGCCGGTTGCCTTCGAGAACATAAGTGCCTTCCCATTCGGGATTCCGGTATTTCAGATTCAGCAATACGTTGCCCAGATTTTTCCGGAGATCTCGGAACGCGGCCCCGTCGGCAAGTACGATAGCGGTAATATCGTCGGTGAAATTTTTGCCGCGGACCAAACCGGCCAGACTGTTGCCGCCGTTGTCTTTGCCGTCCGGACCCGCCGAATAGATGCGGAGTCCCGACCGCCGGGAGGCGACCAGCGTAAGACCGTCTTTCGTCATTTTTTCCTGCATAAGGGCTTGGAAACGGTCGTTTTTTAACAGTAACGGTTGGCCGGTAAAGGGGTCGATGAGTTCGGAACGGGACAGAAAATCCGGGGCCAGATCGGTGACGGCTTCCGGGAATTTTTGATTCTGCCGCTGGTACAGCACGGCCGCCGCCGCCGCCCGGGCGATCCGGAGCTGAGCGACGGTAGCGAGGTCGTCGAGGTAGAACTGATACAGATCGCCGTAATAGCGGACGAACGGAGTATACCAATGCTGTTGGCGCTGCCATTTTTCCCAGCCGGAACGGACTTTGGGATAATTGTCGAAATCGGCCAGTTTTTCATCGCGGATGGCGGCGACGTTATGGAACATCGCGCGTTTTTCCAGATATTCGCCGGACCAGAGCCGGAGTTTCAATAGCCAGGACTGACGGGGCGAGCCGCCGAGCTCGATCCGACTCCAGAATTCGTCGGTGGCGGTGGCGTAGGCGAGATGCCGGTCGGCCAGCAGAAAGAAATGCAGCAATTCGCTGCGGACCACCAGATCGAACTGATGGCGGAAATCCTGTTCCCGGCGATTCAACAGCAGCAGCAGCCGCTGGAGACAGTCTTCCGGAAGGTAGACGCCGTTCAAAGCCCGGCTGAACGAACGCAGCCAGACTTCATTGCATTCGCGGAACTGCCGGTGATAGTAATAGTCGGGCGCCTGACTGAGCATGTCTTGCAGTCGGAAGCCGTCGATCAGCGCGTCGGTGGCGATGTTGATGTCCCGGGCGGCCACGGCGGCTTCGATGCGTTCGGCATAGAGACGGGTGAGGGTCAGCGCCGGGGGCAGGTTGCGGACGACCGCTTCCGGATCGTCGACCGGACGCGGCCACGGCGGCCGGAAATCGTGAAAATCGGCAATCCGGGCGATCGCCTGAAACAGCAGCGTATTGCGGCTCGCATAGTTGGCGGCGGCCGCCGTCTGCGCCGGGTCTGCCGCGGCATCCAGCCAGCAACGGCGGCCGATGCCGGCCACGCCCATGAGTTCGTCTTCCTGACGGGTGGACGGGGTCCATAAAGTAATGGCTTCTTTGACTGCCAGCGCCTGAGTCGGCGTGCTGGGCGTGTATTCGGCGGCGGCGGCGAGTTGTGGCGTCGTCATGGGGAAGCCGTCTTTTTCGGCCTGTCGCCAGAGCAGGACTCCGGCGACAGCCTCAAAGAGCAGCCACGCGGTGGCCAGAATCATACCGGCCGCCAGGGCGATCAGCCAGGGCCGAAATGGCGATGAATTCATCAAACAGCTTCCCTCCGATTACGATTGGTCCGACTGACGAACCAGGGTCATTTCAAGCTTCTTTTTGCCATCAAAGATTTCGCCTGACGGCGAGCAGCGTTTCGCCGCTGCACCGCGCCCGGGGAGCCCCCGGTGGCGAATACCCAAGGGCTGCCGCCCCTGGACCCTACGGAACATGGTTATGTTCGCAAGGGACAACCGGACGGTTCCGGTTTTCCCTTTGCAATCCTCTTTCCGACCCCCCCCGAATATTAAACTTATCAGAGAGCATTTCACTAGAGTTTTCCGGCCGTCGCGGGCTTCGTCGCGGCGGGAGGAACCGGAGCGGCGGTGGCGGGGACGGTTTTCGACGGTTCGAAATTCCGGAACGAGGCTTCCATTTTTTTTGCCAGGTCGTCCAACTGTTTCAGGATGGCGGCGCGCTGTTCCTGGGACAACGCGGGGTTGTCGAGTTGCTGAAGCAGTTTCAGGCGTTCGGCAGTGAAATTTTCGCGAATCTGCAACAATACGGCCTCGCGGGTCTGGGTACTGTCGGCGGCCATCCGGGCGAGCTGCTGTTGAAACGTCTGCTGCTGCCGGTCCAGCGTCTGCTGGAGTTTATTCAAGTTTTGTTGGTAATCTTTGCCGGCGCGGTCGAGGTTTACGGTGATGTCGGCCAGCTGGCGGTCGCGGTTCTTCAGTTCGGCGTCGCGTTTTTCGAGTTCGGCGTCGCGGCTCTGGACGGCGGCGGTCATCCGGCGGTTTTCCGTCTGGAGCTTGCGGATTTCGCCGAACGCGAGATAGCCGCCGATGCCGAGGGCGAACAGCAGCAGAAAGGCAAGCAACCACGGGAGCGGCCGGGGACGGGACTGATGTTGTTCGAGGCTGTCGAGGCGCTGGGCAATGGCCTGCAACTGTCCGGAGATCAGGCGGGCGACTTCGTCGGCCTGACGGCGGGCGATCAGCGCGTGTTCGTCGGGCGACGGGGAAACCGGAGTACCTTCGGGTTCGTCCTCGGAATCGTCCTCGCTCAGCGGGGCGTCGGGCGGCAGATTGGTAATGTCTTCGGGCCGGACGGGGTATTTGGCGGCGAGTGCCTGGTCGATTTCCAGGGAACTCTTGCCGCCGTCGCGCATGGCCACGATTTCCCGGATGATTTCCAGGGTCCGTTCGGAGTAGAAGCGGCGTTTGCCGAGGTTGGTATAAGTCAAATAAGAGGCGTAACGTTCCAGCCAGTCGGTGATGGTGGTGCGCGGCAGGGCCGTGACCTTGACCAGGTCGCTGATTTTATATTTGCCGATTTCTTCCATAGGTTTTTAAAACTTTACGTTCAGGGTTGCGTATTGAATAACGACCGGATCCGGGCGATGTCGGCGGCGATCTGCTGGCGCAGGGCGTCCGGACCGGAAAAACCGCGTTCCGGCCGCAGATACTCCAGCAGCTCGATCTCCAGCGTCTGCCCGTAAAGGTCGCCTTGATAGTCCAGTATATGTACTTCAATCCGGGGATGTTTCAAGTCGGAATAGTTAAAAGTGGGCGACATTCCGATGTTGGCGGCGCCGGCGTATTCCCGCCGGTTCAGATGAACGCGGACTGCATAGACGCCGAACGGCGGCAGGACTCCGGCATCGGCTTCCAGATTCGCGGTGGGAAACCGGAGTTCGTCGGTGGCCACGCGATGGCCGCTGACCACGCGTCCGCTCAGACTGCAGGGGCGGCCCAGCAGCGCGGCGGCTTCGTCGAGCCGTCCGGCGGCCACGGCCCGGCGGATGGCGGTACTGCTGACCGGATTGCCGTCGATGCGGAGTTCGTCGATGGCGGCGAATTCGAAGTGACCGGCGTCGGCAAACTTTTTCAGGTCGGCCACGGTGCCGCGTCCGCCGGCGCCGAAGCGCCACGCCGAGCCCACACAGATGCCGCAGAGTTGCAGCCGTCCGGCGATCAACGTGTCGCGAATGAATTCTTCCGGATTCAGCGCGGCAAACTCGGGGGTGAAATGAACGGTCACGATCGCCCGGATTCCGGCGGCGGCCAGCAGTTCGGCCTTGCGCGCCGGCGAGACCAGCAACCGCGGGGCTTTATCCGGAAACAGCACGGCGCGGGGATGCGGGAAAAAGGTGAAAACGGCCGGTTCCGCTTCTTGCCGGGCGGCCATTTGCAACAGATTATCCAGCAGACGGCGATGGCCGAGATGGACGCCGTCGAAAACGCCGACGGCGATGGCGGCCCGTTTGATGCCGTGTTCCGCCAGCGCATCCAAACTGCCGACTTTAATGATGGTTTCGCAATCTCCGCTCATAACTTCGCTTCCCGACTCCTCGATGTAAGCGGTTAATATATCCGTAGGGGAGGGAAAAGACAAAGAAATTCCGCCGTAACCGTTCCGACGTCCGAAGATGGACCTTGACAGATGCCGCGGATACCTGTATAATAGTGTACTATTGCGCTAATACACTAAACACGTGTTTTAACGGGAAGCCTGTTATGATCGAGATGGTCGATGTGGATTTCGGATATCGGAAGAAAGCGGTTTTTTCCGGTTTGAATTTACGGTTGTCGCCCGGCAGCGTCTGCGGTCTGCTGGGAGAAAACGGCGTCGGCAAAACCACTTTGTTATACCTGCTGGCCGGACTGTTGCAGCCGGACGGCGGCCAGTGCCGGGTGGTCGGAATGACGCCGGCGGCCCGACAGCCGGAGTTTCTGGAACAGCTCTATTTCCTCGGCGAAGAAATTCCGGCGCCGGATTGGACCGGACCGGAATATGTGCGCCGCCGGGCGGAATTTTATCCCCGGTTCGATGGCGATTTTTTCCAGCGGGCGGTGACGGACTTCCGGTTGGATCCCGGTCAGAACCTCAAGCGGATGTCGTACGGGACGCGGAAGAAGTTTTTTCTGGCGTTTGCCTTTGCCGCCAACACGGCGGTATTGCTGTTGGACGAACCGACGAACGGACTGGATATTCCGTCCAAGAGCGCGTTTCGGAAACTGGTGGCGGAAGTGGTGACCGAGGACAAAGTCATGGTGATTTCCACCCATCAGGTCCGGGATCTGGAAAACATCATCGATCCGGTGGTCATCCTGGCCGATAAGGAGCTGGTTTTGAACCGGACGATGGCGGAATTACAACAGAAGTTGTTGTTCTCGCTGGAACCGGACGAACCGGCGGCGGCGCTGTATGCGGAAAAGGTCCCGGGCGGTTGGGCGGCGGTGTCCGACCGGGTGTCGGCGGCGGGGACTGGACCGGCCGCCGAAGTTCAATTGGAGTTGCTGTTCAATGCGGTCATGCGCCATCCGGACCGGATTCGGGCGCTCTGGGCGTCGGCGGCGACAGAGGAGGATAAGCGATGAGTACAGGAAGAAGGCCGTCATCGTGGAGTCGGTTGCGGCGGCTGATCGGGAATACCGTGCTGGACGAACAGCGGGAAATGTGGTGGTACGGCGGCGGGCTGGTGGTGTTTCTGGTGGTCTTGCCGTTGCTGCTGGCCGAGTTGGGGCGGACGTACCGGTGGGCGCTGACGCCGGCGCTGTCGAATGCCGATATCTACTGCGGGTTGATGGGTTTGCTGATGTTGTTTTCGGCGGTGGTCAAAGCCGTGCATGCGTTTCCGGAAATCCGGAACAAGGCGTCTGCTGCGGCGTTGCTGACGCTGCCGGCCGCCGGATGGGAGAAGGTGCTGGCCCGTTATCTGGTCTGTTCGGTGGGCGTGATTTTGTTCAATCTGGTCATCTGTGGAATTTGTCTGGGGGTGCTGGCAATTTTTCTGCTGGAAGGCGGAGTACTGGTTCAGCGGATTCTGGTGGTTCACTGGGGATCGTTTCTCTGGGGGATATTGGCGATTCAGGGCTTTTATCTGGTCGGGGGGCTGTATTTTCGGCGGAATCCGATTCTGATTACCACCGTGCTGTTGCTGTTGCTGTACATTCTGTTGTTCGGGCTGACGGGGTACTTTCTGCATGGAACTTTTCTGATCTGGCACCAGCCGCCGGCGGGAACGTGGGGCCGGTGGGTGAATCTGGCGGGCGACATCGTGATTTATCTGTTGTGTCTGGCCACGACGTATTATCGGATCAAGGAGCTGGAAATCGATGAGGTTTGACGACCGTCCAACGATTTTTCAACAGATTGCCGAACAGTTCCGCCGGGATATCATGAGCGGCAAATGGGACGGCGGCGAACGTCTGCCCGCCATTCGGGAGACGGCGGTGGAATTGCAGGTCAACCCCAACACCGTGGTCAAATCGTACGCGGAACTGGAAGCGCAAGGCGTGATTTACAAACAGCGCGGATTGGGATATTACGTAGCGCCGGGGGCGCGGGAGCGGATTGCGCAGTTGCGGCGGGAATCGTTTTTTTCCGCGGAGTTGCCCCGGATTCTCGATACGCTGGCGCTGCTGGAGATTCCGCCGGAGGAACTGGCCGAACGCTATCGTCAATTTCTTGTCGAAAGGAGTAGCAGGGGATGAAACTTCATACTAAATTTTTGCTGGCAGTAATTGCCGCACTGGTATTGAAGCTGGTGGTTATGGGGATATTCTATCATGACGCGTTTTCACTGGCTCCTCATCGGGCGCCGCCGCCGGGCGGACCGGTCATGCCGGGATCGGCGTTTCACAAGTAAAAAATTCAAAGTTCGGAATGTGCGCAGTTCAACCCTAAGGGAAAAAGGAAAAAGGTTTATGAGAAAAAGTTTGTTTCTGGCCGTTTTGATGGCGGGGGCGGGATCGGCGTCGGCGTTGGCCGGCAGCGAACAGTTGGCAAACTACTTGCCGGGCAAATGCCAGGCGGTTATCAGTATCGACGTTCAGCGGGCGCTGAACTGCGCCAGCTTGCAGGAACTCCGGAAAAACGATCCGAAATTTGAAAGCCAACTGGCCGAAATCGACGCCCGGCTGAAACCCTATCAGCTGAAGACGGCCGATCTGGCCAAAGCGGTGATGTTCTATGTCAACGGCAAGAACGACGCCGGCATGGTGATCGAAACGGCCGTGGGCGAAGCAAAACTCAACGAACTGCTGGCCGCCGGATTGGCCAAGAATCCGCACTTCGAAATCAAGTCCGAAAAAATCGGCGACCGTACGGTTTATCAGATGAACCAGATTCCGCCCGCGACTCCGGCACCCGCGCCCGCGACTCCTGCTCAGCCGGGTGCGCAGCCCGCGCCCGCGACTCCTGCTCCTGCCGCGACTCCTGCTCCTGCCGCACCGGTTCCCGGAATGCCGAATCGCGACAGCGCGTTCACGTATCTCGACGCCACCCATGTTCTGCTCACGCCGAAAGCGCAGCTGACGACGGCGATCGAACAGTGGAAGCAGATGCCGCTGGCCAAAACGGCGGACTTCGGCGAACGGCTCAAGATGATCGATCCCAACGCGATGATCTGGGTGGTCTTCACGATGCCGCCGCAACCGGCTCCGGGGCCGAATCAGCCGATGGGCAATCCGATGGCCGCGGTGCTCTCCAATGTAGTGGGCGGCGGCGTGTCGGTCGATGCCGGTACGGGCAAAGATGTGACGGTGAAGGGGTTGATCCGTTGCAAGGACGGCAATTCCGCGACGATGCTTTCGCAACAGGTTCAGATGATGATTATGCTGGGCGCCAATGCCGCGTTCGGCAAAGATCCGCAACTGGCGATGGCGCTCAGCGGCGCGGTGAAAATCGCTCCGGCCGGCAACGACGTCAAACTGAATGTCGCGCTGACCGAAGCCTTGCAGAATCAGCTTAAGGCATATGCCGAAAAGCAGCGCGCGGAACGGGAAGCCGCGAAAAACGCTCCGGCGGAACAACCGGCCGATCAGTCGGCGGAACAGCCTGCCGATCCGGTCGTGCCGGCGGTTCCGGCAGCTCCCGCAAAATAATCAACTTCCGCCCGGACCGGTTGCGGTCCGGGCGGGTTTAACGGAAAACATTCATCATGGCTATTCTCAGGTATCGGCGGGATCGGAAGTTTACTTTGGTGGAGCTTCTGGTGGTGATTGCGATCATTGCCATTTTGGCGGGGCTGTTGTTGCCGACGTTCGGCAAGGTCAAGCGCCGTGCCAAGGCGATCGAATGCGTCGGCAATCTGCATCAGATCGGGACCGCTTTCGCGGAGTATCTGACCGAGTCCCGCGACCTGTTGCCTTACGCGGCGGAAAAACCGACGATCAATCAGAATGACGCCCGGATCGTCGACGTGCTCCGGGAGCATGTGGGCGACAACGTCAAAGTGTTCTGCTGTCCGGGCGACCTGCTGCCGGAAACGGCCTACGAAAGCGGGACGGTGACGAAAACTTTTTATGAAGCGGAAGGGTCGAGTTACGAATATTCCAGCATCTTGGGCGGGGTGAAAGTCAAGGCGAAATTCGGCAAGATGAAGATTCCCGCCACGCAACTGGTGGTGATGTTCGACTACGAATGTTTCCACCGCTCCTCCGGAACGACTGCGGTCGATCAGGGCGGCGGGACGGCGGTCAAGGCGGGCAAGAAGACCGGCGCCAAAAATTATCTGTTTGCCGACTGGCATGTGGGAGATATCGAACTATGAACAACGCTGCGGAAAAAACCGATTCCCTGCCGGTCAACCGTCCGGACTGGAGCCGGCGGAAGAAAATGCTTTGGGGCGGAGTATTGCTGGCGGGGTTGTTGCTGGCGGGCGCGGCGGTCTGGTATTGGTGGCCGCGCCATGCCCCCGATCCCCGCAAACTGACCGACGATCAAGCCATTCATTATATGGCCTCGAAGGCGTTTGCCGACTTGCCGGAGAAAGAAAAGCTGGCGTTCATGGAACGGATGAAAGGGCGTCATCCCCATCCCGGCCAGGTGAAACTCAGTGCCGCCGAACAGCGGAACATGCAACAGAACATGCAGAAAGTCATCTACAAGATGATTCAGACCCAGTTGCGGCGTTTCTTCGCGCAATCCCAAGCGGAACAGGATGCCGAGTTGGACAGGTTTATTGCAATGATGCCGAAGCCGGGTCAGCGGCCCGGCGGTCCCGGCGGGCGCCCCGGCGGCGGTCCTGGTGGTCCGGGGGGCAAGCCGCCGGCGGGCGCGCCCAGTCCCGGCGCCATAGTCAAAGCGATGCTGGAGGATACCGACTCCTCCACCCGGGCGCAGGGCGTGGAATTTCTCAAACGGCTCAGTCAGCGGATGCAGCAGAAGGGGATGGCGGTGCCGAACCCGCTGAACGACTAGATTTCCCGGGGCCAGCGCGGCGTTACCTCGGCCGACAGCGAATTGAAGTTGCGGCGGAAAACGGACGGGCTGGCGCCGGTCAATTTTTTGAACGTCCGGGAGAGATGGAAAGCATCGGCAAAACCGGTCTGGGCGGCGATTTCATCCAGCTTGCAATTGGGATCGAGCAACAGCCGCTTGGCGCGTTCGATCCGGCGGGCGCGAACATACTCCAGCGGCGTTACCCCCATCCGGCGGGTGAACTCGTTGGAAAAATAGACCGGATGCAGAGACACGGTTCGGGCCAGTAATTCCAGCGTCAGTTTGGCGGTCAGCTGGCGTTCGATCAGTTCGAACGCCGGTTTGAACCGCGTTACGGCGGAAATTTTATCTTCATTCTTTCCGGGGCCGGAACGGAGAAACAGCGCAATCAGACTCCGCAGCAGCGATTCCGCTTCCAGCAGGTCGAAGGCATTGCCGCCCTTCAACAGTTCCCACAAATGAGCGATGGCCGGGTCGGCCCAGGGCGGACAGTCGGCAAACGCCAGTTCATAGGTCGGCACGATAACCTGAAAAACATCCAGTCCGTCCGCCAGTTCCGCTCGGAAATGAAGCCATTGCTGCAACATCCGGTGGGGACAGGACATGGTGGCGATCGCGGTGCTGGGAATCAGAAACAACCGTCCGGGCACCAGGTGAAAGGTGCAGTCATGATGGCAGATCCAGCCTTCGCCTTCCAGAACGTGATAAATCCGGGCGAACGGATTGACGAGATCGCGCTGATTCCACCAGCTTCGACATTCGGTGGTGTCGCATTCGAGAATTTCGACATGTAACTCGGAAAGAATGTTATTCATGCCACAATCTTTATTTTATTCATGAAATAATATATTGCGTCAATTCCGATCTTGTCAAATTTGAACTATAATCATTTCCAGACAAGAAAAATGGCAATTCCCAATATTTATATTTTACAAAGGATTTCGCTATGAAGATTACGGCCGCGATCGGTCATGCGGCACATTCCAAGGCCGCCGATTCGCAGGAAAGCCTGCGGGGAAATATCCTCCGTCCACTCCATCTCACCTTTATCGGAGCCGGCTCCGGCTTCTGTCCGTCGCTGTGCCGCGACGTACTGCTGACGCAAGGGGCGGAGACGGGGGAAATCCGGTTGGTGGATGTCGATTCCGACCGGTTGGAGATCATGTTCAAGATCATCCGCCAGCTGATTCAGGCCAGCGGCCGGGAACAAGGCTGGCAGGTCCGCGCCTCCGCCGACCGGCGGGAAATGCTGCCGGGCTCCGACTACGTGGTCTGCTGCATTGAAGTCTCCGGCACCGCCTGCATTACCTGGGATAACGACATTCCGCTGAAATATGGCGTCGACCAGTGCATCGGCGACACCATCGGGCCCGGCGGGTTGTTCAAAGGCCTGCGGACCGTGCCGGTGTTTCTGGACCTTCTGCGGGATATGCGGGAGCTGGCGCCGGGGGCGCTGATGCTCAATTATACGAATCCGATGAGCATGCTGGTGTTGGCGGCGGGCCGGGCCGTGCCGGAAGTTCCGGTGATCGGGCTCTGCCACAGCGTCCAGAACGCCAGCCATCAACTGGCGGACTATGCGGAAGTTCCGTATGCCGAAATGGAATGGGAATGCGCCGGCATCAACCATCTGGCCTGGTTTACGACGCTGAAACATAAGGGCAAAGACCTTTATACGACCGTGCTCTATGAAAAGTTCGCCAGAGACATCGAGGAAGGGTTGCGGGAAGCGGCGGCCGGACATGGCGACTTTCATACCGACCGGAAATATGACTGGTCCTGTCCGATGGGCGGGGCCGACTATCGGATGACCGATCTGATCCGCAAGGACATGTGTCTGAATTTCGGCGCGTTTATCACGGAAAGTTCCGGTCACCTCAGCGAATATCTGCCGTTTTACCGCAGCAATGCCGGCGGCCGCAAACTGCTCCGGCTGGGTTACGACGGCGAAAGTCGGTTTCTGGCGCACAACTGGCCGGACTGGCGGCACAATGCCGACGAGCAGCGGTTGAAATTGTTGCGGGGCGACGAAAAAGTCGATCTCAACCGCAGTTGGGAATATGCGTCCTGGATCATCGAAGCGATCGAAAAGGACGCGCCGTATCGGATTTACGGCAACGTGATGAACAATGTCGGCGGCGATTGCGGACGGCTGATCGCCAATCTGCCGGCGGACGGCGCGGTGGAAGTGGCCTGTCAGGTGGACCGCTGCGGCATCCATCCGACCCGTTACGGCGCGTTGCCGCCGCAGATGGCGGCGATCTGCGCCAGCAATATGAACTTTTTCGATCTGGCGGCGACCGCCTGTATTGAAAAGAGTAAAGAGATTGCGGCGCAGGCGTTGATGCTCGATCCGCTGACGCAGGCGACTCTGAGTCCGCGGGAAATCCGGGCGCTGACGCAGGAGATTTTCGCCGTGGAGAAAGACTATTTGCCGGGTTTTCGTTGATTTTCTACGTGGCGTAGATTACAATAGTAACCATAGCAGAGAGGGATTGTAGAATGAAAACGCAAAAAGGATTCACACTCGTAGAACTCTTGGTGGTAATCGCGATTATTGCGCTGCTGGCCGCCATTTTACTGCCGGCCTTGAACAAAGCCAGGGAACGCGCGAAAGTAATCACCTGCACCAATTGCCTGAAACAGCTGGGACTGACTTTTCACATGTATTCCGGCGACTTCAACGGTCAATTCCCGCCCGCCCGCGTCGGCAGCTGGCCCATTGGCGATTTCGGCAACGGCGGTTCGGTCCCCTATTGGGGGTTTCATCTGTTTTATTCGGATTATGTTAAACGGGATCAGATGCTTTCCTGTCCGCAGTCGCAAGGGCTGCGGCTGACCTTGAACGATTACTCCTCCTACTGTTATTGGGCCAATTATGTTACCGGCACCGTCGATGGCGCCGTCACCAATAAAATGGTTGCCACCCGGGACTCGGCCCCCGGCAACTGTCTGCTCTCCGGCGATATGCTGATGCCCAGCACCGGATATCATTGCCATGGGTCCAAACCCGACGGCAGCAACCTGCTGTTCAACGACGGCAGCGCCGGTTGGCGGGATATCCGGGAAATGCAGCTGCGACTCACGCTCTCGCCTTTCAGTTTTTATTTCTAAGCCTAAATCGTGATGGTCGAATGGTATGCGCGACCGGCGCGCGGGAATCAGTTATCAACTATAAGGTACTAATATGTACTGCATTAAAATGTTTTTAAGTCTTGTTTTCCTTCTGGCTGGACTGCATTGCTGGTCCGGGAACGATCAGCTGCTCGATAAGATCGCGCAGGAACCGGAGAGCGTGTTTACCGTCGGCACGAACGGGGGAGTGCCGACGGCTTTTTATAACGGCAAGCCGGTCAATCTGATGATCTATTCGGCCATGGGCGCCAGCGCCCGGCCGCTGAAACACGTTCCGCTGATTGCGGCGGCCGGCATTCATTACTATGAAGTGCCGCTGTGTTTTTATGAATTTCTGCCGGAAAAAGGCGAACCGGATTTCTCCGGTCTGCCCGGCGGCATCCGGTGTCTGCTCGATCATGACAACCAGGGTTACGTCATGGTCCGGCTCTATCTGGCGCCGCCGGCCTGGTGGTTCAAACAACATCCCGGCCAGCAGATCAAATTTACCGCCGACGGCAAACTCGGCGGCGAATCCGCCGCCTCTCAAGCCTGGCGCGACGAAACCAATAAACTGCTGAAAAAGTACATCGACTATCTGGAAAAATCGCCTTACCGCAAGCGGATTCTCGGCTACCATCTCGGCTGGGGCGTCACCGGGGAGTGGCACTATCCCGATTTCGGACGGCTGCCGGACGCCGGTGAAACCATGACCGCCTGCTTCCATCGCTGGCTGACGGCGAAATACGGGTTCCATCCCGAATTCGCTTCGCTTCCGGTACCCGGTCCGGCGCAGCGGGCACAGAGCGAAAACGGTATTTTCCGCAATCCGGCCAATGCCGCCGAACGCAATGTGTCCGACTACTACCGTTGCCAGCAGGAAGCGGTGCGCGACGCCATGCTGAGTTTCTGCCGGACCGCCCGCCGGGCGACGAACGGTAAAAAGCTGATCGGCGTTTTCTACGGCTATTACTTCCACATGGGATATTCCAATACCGAACAGGCTGAAGGCGGCCATCTCTGTATGAAAGACGTATTCAGCGCGCCGGACATCGATTTTCTCAGCGGGCCCTATTCCTATCAGCACGAATCGCGCCGTGTCGGCGGCGACGGCTGTCTGCGCAGTCCGCTGGAATCTGTCAAACTGCACGGGAAGATGTTTTTTACCGAGGCCGACGAGCCGACTTACCTCGGCTGTTCGCAGGGCGTCAACATCAAGGCGCGAGGCACCGATACGGTGGCTGGCAGCATTTCCGCGATGCGGCGCAATTTCTGCAACGTCATGATTCACGGCACCGACCTGTGGTGGTTCGACATCGGCCCGAAGGATGCGCAGGGCGGCTTTGCCGGCGGCTGGTGGGATCCCCCGGCGCTGAACGCCGAAATGAAGCGTTTCAAGGAAATCGGCGTCGCCTCGCTGCGGGATGACCGCTCCTCGATCGCGCAGGTGGCGGTGGTCTGCAATCCGGAAACCTACTATTACATCGTCTGCTGGAATTCCGGCAAGGATTTGTTTACCCATCCGCTGCTGCACAAGACTGTCCAGGCGATGTATCTCGCCGGGGCGCCGTTCGACCTGGTGGTGGCGTCGGATCTCGACCGACTCGATTACTCGCGTTACCGGCTGTTGGTCTTTCTCGACGACTTCTATTTGAATGCCGCCGAACGCAAAGTCATTGACGCCAAAGTGAAAGCCAACGGCCATACCGTCCTGTGGGTTTATGCGCCCGGCTATGTGGACGGAGTCCGGCTGTCGACGGCGGCCATGTCCGACTTGATCGGCATGAAGGTTGCATCCAGTCTGACGGTCGGCGCGGCGCAGATCAAGCTGAATGCCGGGACGCCGTTGGGCGGGATTGCGAGTTTCGGTCTGCCGGTATCGGTGTCGCCGGTCTTTTCGGTCGTTGACTCCGGAGTTCGGCGGCTGGGCAACATCGCCGGTACTTCGCAGTGCGGTTTCGCGCTGAAAAAGTTCCCGGCCTGGACCAGTATCTACACCTTTGCCCCGCCGGCGTCTCCGGAATTGCTGCGGGGAATCTACCAACTGGCCGGCGTCCATATTTACAATGCCGATAACGATGTTCTCTATGCCGACCGCAGTTACGTGGCGATTACCGGCGATACCGGCGGCGCCCGGACAATCCGGTTGCCTGCCCGGGCCGATGTCACCGACCTGTTCTCCGGTCGGAAACTGGCGACCGACGCAACTTCGTTCAGCTTTGACTTTGCGCCGAAATCCACGCGGTTGTTCCGGATCGCGCCGTCCGCCGGAGCCGCCCGATGAACAAAACCTGGAATGCCGGGACGCTGGTCTACGATCGCTGGGGACTGGCCCGGCTGTTCTTCTGGATCATGCTCGGCGACTTCGCCTGGATGATCGCGGTCACCGCGACGCCGATGATGATGCCGCTCTACCTGAAATCCATCTCCTATTCCACGCAGGAAATGGCCTGGTTGATGAGTATGGGCGGGATCATCGGCCTGATTATCGGGCCGATGGCGGGGGTCTGGAGCGACCGGCTGCGGTCGCCGTGGGGACGGCGGCGGCCGTTCCTGCTGATTTCGACGCCGTTGAACGGGGTCTGTTCGCTGTTGATGCCGTTTACCACGGCGGCCTGGCAATTGAACATTCTGGTGGCGGTCGGCAGTTTTGCCGGTTCGTTCACGATGGTACAGTTTTATTTCTATAACGACGTGATTCCCGGAGACGTGATGGGCCGGTTTATCGGTACGCTACGGCTGATCGGTTTTCTGGGTGCGTTTGTCTTTCAGTATTTCATGTTTCCGTATTTTGACACCAATCCGAAACTGGTCTGGGTCAGCGTCGGTTTGATCAGCATGATCGGCAGCATGGCCACGTTCGTCATGGTCCGGGAAGGGGCGTATGCGCCGCCGCCGCCGCGCAAGAAACTGATGGATGCCATCGGCGTTTATCTCCGGGACGGCATGTCTTCGGCGTTCATCTGGTGTCTCTGGCTGACGCTGGGCATGACGATGCTGGGCGGGGTGGCGGCCAACTTTTACGTGCTCTTTTTTCAGAAAGACATCGGCATGACAACGGCTGACATCGGCCATATGACGGCCTGGGGCACGGTACTGGCGGCGATTATCGCCTATCCTTCCGGCTGGCTGATCGACCGGCTGGGGGTTCGCAAAGTCTGGGTGGCGTCCGGTACGCTGGTGGCGCTGGCCCAGTTGGCGATTTTTTTCTTCGTCGACAACAAGACTTCCTGTGTTACGCTTTATATGGTTTATTACGGCATCAACATGATTATGGCTGCCTGTCTGCTGCCGATGATCTTTTCATTCCTGCCGAAAGAAAAATTCGGTCAACTGGCCAGTTGCCAAACCCTGACCTCGCAGGTATTCTCGATTGTCGGCACCAACGCGGTGGGGTCTTTCATGACCTGGACCGGGTCTTACCGGACCGCGTTTCTGTATGCCGGGGTAACCTACCTGTTCTCGCCGCTGTTCATGCTGGCGATGTGCCGGCTGAAGAATCCTTTTGCCGGCCAGATGACCTCGATGTCGGCGGATGGGGCGGCCGAGAACCGGATGCCGTCTTCCGTTCCGGTCACGCCGAAGGAAGCACCGGAGTTGAATTCCACCGCCTCCCGTCCCTGTGCTTGACGTCCCGGACTTGAAGTGAAAACGACCTTACGGCAGCAGCTTCCGCAGTTGATGGCGTTCCCAGGTCCATTCGCGCCAGTCGTGGTCCCGGAGTTGATCGGCCCGCTGGGCAATCAAATTTCGGAGTCGGGTCCGGGTTTCCGGCGCAAATCCGGCTGTCGGGTTGCCTGCCGCCCGCAACAGGGCCGGCAGCGCCGGCGTCCCCAGTTTGTCCAGGTAGTCGACATCCAGTTTGACGCGGTCTGCGTCGTGATCCGCCGCTACTTCCCGGCAATGGGCGACGTTATATTCCGCCACCCAGCCGCGGAAAGGACAAAAGATACTTACGGTCAACATCACGATCAGGACCATCAGGTTGGAGTGAACCAGCCAGCGGTTGCTTCGTCCGGCGCCGATGCGAACCGTAATCAGAATCAGTCCGATGGCGATCAGCAGCATCCAGATCAACGCCGCCGTGCGCAACAGCGTCAAGCTGTAGATCTGGATATAGTGATCCAGCCGCAGCATGGCGGAAACCACCAGGAAAACATTCTGCGCCAGCCATGCGATCACCAGTTTTCGCGCCTGCCGCCAGGTTCGGCTGTCGCCGTTGCCGGCAAAACAGACCAGCACCATGGCCCCGGCCAGCAACGCGGTAAAAATCAGCGGATAGGCGCCGCGATGGGCGTATTGGGCGTAACTCATGCCGTCCGGCAGTTTCAGCCCGGCCCACAGATATTCGATATCCAGTCCATTCTGAATCAGAAAAACCAGATTGAACAGAATCAGACAGCGCACCACCTGTGTGCCGACCAGTTCCGAATGGAGCAGCGAGGACACCAGCCGGTGAGGAAGTTTCGTTCCGGCATCGGGGGCCGGATCGGGTTCGGGCCGGGACGTTCCGATATTCATTCGGAACAGCGCCCAGCCGGCGATGGCGATGACAATCCAGAAGATTACCCGTAGCGGCGCCGGCAACGTCAGGTTTTGGAGAAAGTCCCTAATCCCGGTAAAAAAAGCGGAAATGCCGTGCGCCCAGACCGGGTTCGCAATGGCGAACAGAACCACAAAAATCAATGTCAGGCCGACCGGCAACATCCAGCGCAGCAGCAGTCGTCCGCCGCGGAATTTTATGACCGGTCCGAAAACGGCGGGACGGCTCAAGTCCAGCAGCCATTGAAAGCAGAAAGTGACGCCGAAGCGAAGCCAGCGCATGCCCCAGACCAAGCCGCGGTCGGTCCACCCGGCAACGGACGTCATGCGCAACAGCGCCAACGCCAGCAGTCCGAGCAGCAAGGCCCCGGCGCCGGGCGCAATCATCAGGGCCGCCGCTGTCACCAGCAGATAAGCGGTCAACCCTTTCCCCGCCCGGGTCTTCAGCACCCGGACATCCATTCCCAGACTCATCCCGGCGGCGAGCAGCAGGAACAGTCCGAGCGTCCACCCGACGCGGTGATGCCAGAATAAATAGTCGGCGGCGGCGGTCAACGCCAGCGTCATGACGGCCAGCAAGCGCACTCTGAGCATGATTTCCCTCCCGTTGCGATCGGTTTATACCATAATTCTACCGGGCCGAAAAGAAAACTGCAATTCAGATGACCAACATGTAATCCGGCGGTAAAGTTCCGGTAATGAACGTGATTGCCGGTCCCGGCTGCGCGTTCGAATTGAGATTTATAAGTTCCAGAACTGTTTGGGGCCTTCGTAGGCCATGCGGACGGCCAGCTGTTCGGCCACGTCGAGCGGCATCTGGCCGCGTTCGACCATGGCGGCCAGCACGGTGGCGAGGGTCCGGCGGAACATTTCGAAACGCGACTGGTACGAGAGCAACTTGCGCGAGTCGGAAACCATTCCGGCAAAGTTGGCCAGCAGGTCGACCGAGCCGATGTATTCCAGTTGCCGGCGCATGCCGACCGGGTTGTCGTTGAGCCACCAGGCCGAGCCCAGGTTGACCTTGCCGCCGAACGCCCGCGACATCGACGCGAGCAAATGCTGATGGGCCGGATCGAGGCAGTAGAGCACTACTTTCAAACGGCTGTCGAAACGGTTGAGGAAACTCTTCAGCGGAGTGAAGACGTCGAGCACCGGCCGGGCGATGTCGCCGCCGCTGTCCGGGCCGAGCGTCTTGAACAGGAACGTCCGAACGTCGCGGACGGCGCCGATGTGCATCTGAAATACCCAGTTGCGGGAAGCGTCGAATTCGGCAATCGCGCCGAAGAAATAGCTCATGAAGGTTGCCTGTTCGGCCGGCGTCAACGGCTGGCCGGCGCGCGCTTTCTGGAAAGCGGCGTTGGCGGCGGTTTCATCGGCGTCGGCGGCGAACGGCACTTCGATGCCGTGGTCGCTGGCGTGGCAGCCGTGAATGGCAAAGTAGTCGTGGGAGAGACGCATGGCTTCGACCAGATCGGCCACGGAATGCAATTTCAGATTGAAACGGGCTTCGACTTTTTTCAGGTAGTCGGGCCAGTCCGGTTTAAAAATGTTCATGGCCTTGTCCGGGCGCCAGGTGGGGCGGACCACGGTCCGGCCCATGGCCTGGTTGACTTTGTCGTGTTCTTCCAGCAGGTCGACCGGGTCGTCGGTGGAACACATGACTTCGACGTTCATGGCGTCGAGGAGCTGCTGCGGGCGTTTGTCGGGACGGGCGAGCGCCGTGCAGGCTTCGTCCCAGATGGCGGCGCCGGTATGGGCGTTCAATATCTGATGGATGCCCAGACCGCGGCGCAAATCCAGATGAATCCATTCGTAGACCGGGTTGCCGGCCAGTTCCGGAAAGACTTCCGCCATTTTCAGCCATTTTTCTTTCGGACTCTTTGCTCCGGTAATGAATTCTTCCGGCACGTTGCGCTTGCGCAGTACTTCCCAGACATAGTGGTCGGTGGCGGCGAACAGTTGCCAGGGATCGCGATAATTGAGGTTGGCGGCAATTTCGCCAACGTTGGCATGATTGTGCGGATCAATAATCGGCAGGTTGCTGATGCGGCTCCATAAGGTTGCCGCGGTCGAACCGGACAACAGGTAGTTTTCATCCAGAAAGCTCATGAGCGTGCTCCTTAGTAAGATTGAGAATAAAATAGAGCCCGGACCGCCAAATGTCCAGTGGCGAAACGGGGAAAAGCGGCCTGCTTGCCTGATGGAGTCTCTCCCTCTGAGATGGCGGAGAAGCCCTGGGGGGCTTTTGAACCCACACCCCATTTCTTTCCCGCGTCCCGGCTTTGAACCCGCAAAACTTTTATTTTCTTCATCGGCTTGCGCGAAAAGATTTTCTCCTATATAATACAAGCGGGGGATATTATTCGGTCAGAAGCAAAGAAGCTACTTATCTTGTGTGGGGGGATGCACGATGGAGCAGTCAGCCGTACCGGACCGTAGACTTGCAGGGGTGGATGTAAGCGCCCTGAAAATTACCGATTTGATCCGCCTGGAGCAGTTGCAGGAAATTCAGGACGCGTTTGCCAACGCCACCGGGGTGGCCTCTATTATTATCGACCGCGAGGGACACCCGATTACCCGGCCCAGCAATTTTACCCGATTGTGTCTGGAGGTTATCCGCAAGACGCCCCGGGGACTGGCCAACTGCATCCGGTTTGAAGCGGTTCTGGGGGGCAAGCAGGCCGGAGCGCCGTTGATGCAACTTTGTCCCAGCGGGGGGCTGTGGGACGGCGGCGCCAATATCTATGTCGGCGACTGCCATATTGCCAGCTGGTTGATCGGCCAGGTCCGCAGTGCCGAACTGGATGAATCCCGGATTCTGGAGTATGCCCGGGAAATCGGCGCCGACGAACAGGCGGTTCTGGACGCATGGAAAGATGTGCCGGTAATGGGCCGTGACCGCTTTGCCCAAATCTGCGAGACGTTGTTTCTGATTGCCAGTCAACTCTCTGCCCAGGCCTATCAGAATCTGGCGCTGCACCAGAGTGAAAGCAATCTTCAGACGACGCTGGATTCCATCGGCGATGCGGTGATCGCCACCGATGCCGACGGGGTGGTGGTGCGCATCAATCCGATGGCGGAAAGGCTCACCGGATGGGAAAGCGACGACGCCCGCGGCCGACTGCTGTCGGAAGTCTTTCCGATCTCCGAACCGGAAGCCGGTTCGGAGCCCATCGATCCGGTCGACCGGGTCCGGGCCGTCGATCAGATTATCAACCTGAGCGGTCATATCATTCTGCGGTGCAAAGATGGAACCGAACGGAGCATTGCCGACAGCGCCGCTCCCATTCACGATCCGGAAGGTCATCTTACCGGCGTCGTTCTGGTTTTTCGGGACGTCAGCAGTCAGCGCCGGCTGGAAGAACAATTGCGGCAGAGCCAGAAAATGGATGCCATCGGGCAACTGGCCGGCGGCGTGGCACATGACTTCAACAACATGTTGTCCGGCATCATGGGGGCGGCCGATCTGCTGTCCCGCCGTCTGGACAAGGATGTGGCCAGCCGTCAACTGGTCAATCTGATTATTGACGCGACCGAAAAAGCCACCTCGCTGACACGGAAACTGCTGGATTTTTCCCGTCAGGGCAAAATCGAACCGCTGCCGGTGGATATTCATAACGTGCTGAATGGAAGCATTGCCCTGCTGACGCGCAGCATCAACCGGAAAATTCGCATCTTCAGCGAGTTTCAGGCCGTTAAAACGATTATCATGGGCGATGCCGCGCAATTGCAGAATGCCATCCTCAATCTCGGCATCAATGCCCGCGACGCCATGCCGGAGGGCGGCGAACTTCGGATTACCACCCGCAATCTGACGATCGGCGAGCACGATAACCGGTTGTTCGAACATGAAGTCGCGCCGGGGGAATTTGTCGAGATCGATGTTAGCGATACCGGAATCGGGATTGCGCCGGAGTACCGGAAACGGCTGTTCGAACCGTTTTTCACGACCAAGAAACCCGGCAAAGGGACCGGGTTGGGACTGGCGGCCGTCTATGGTATGATTAAGGATCATCACGGCGCCATTCATGTTTACAGCGAAGTCGGTCGCGGAACGGTGTTCAAACTCTACCTGCCGATCCTGACGCAGGCCGCCGTTGTGGAAAATGCGCCGCCGTCTCCGTCCGCTTCGCTCCAGGCCGGGCTTCGGGTGCTGCTGGTCGACGACGAGGCCATCGTCCGCAACATCGGCAACATGATTCTCGAAGATATGGGCTGCAAAGTGGTCACGGCGGACGACGGCGTCCAGGGCGTGGCGTTTTTCAAGAAGTGTCCGGAGGATTTCGATCTGGTGATTCTGGATGCGATCATGCCCAATCTGGACGGCCGGGAGGCGTTTCTGGCCATTCGGGAACTGGACCCCAACGTGCCGGTCATTTTTTCATCCGGGTTCACCGACAACCAGAATCTGGACGAATTGCTCCGGTTGCCGCAAGTCCTTGGTTTCATTCAAAAACCTTACCGGGTCAGCGTGTTGCGGGAAATGGTCGCGCAGGCGGCCGGTCGCCGCAAACTTCGCTAGGGCGGGGTCAGTTTCGGGCTCCGTCCGGCTGCGGCGAGGTTGCCCCGGCCGGGCTCTTCGACGGTGCGTCGGTGGTGGAATTCGAACTCAAATTAATATAGAGGTCTTCCAGATTTTCGATCTTTTCCAGTTCTTCGGCGGCGCGGTAGATGGCGGCGCCGAACCGTTCGATTTCCACGCGGGGAAGATGCTCGTACTTTTCCAGTTCGATTTTGAACATCAGCATTTCGTTGAGGTAGTTATTGACGATATGCTGGGTTTTCAGCAGCGCTTTTTCCATGACTTCCATCCGGGCGGCGTGCAGCCGTCGTTTTTCCGCCATCCAATTGAGCAGAACCACGCCGTCGATAATAATGCCCAGCAGAATCACCACCGCGCAGATCGCGATTTCATCGACCCGCAATTTTTCCATGTCGTGAACGAATTCGATTGTTCGCGACGAAAAATCGAGATCGTATTTCAGGTCGAAATAAAGAAGTCCTCCGAACACGGCCAGACTGCTCAGCGTAATTTTACAATGTCCCAACAGACGCCAACGGCTGCTCTTCATGAAAAAAATACCCTTTCACGAACTGGAACTCTTGATTTTCCTGCCAACCCACCCCTGCGCTGAACTCGAAAGCAAGGTGAACTCGTCTCTTAACAATGACACTGCCTGAATCGAGTTTCAACCCGGCACGGAATTTATTTGGCAGAAAATCCGGATTTACTCTTGCCAAAGCGTTTTACTTGAATTATTCTTTATGGTAAACATTTTAGTAAACACGATGCGGTCTTTCGTTAATCGGGAATGATGGAAATGGCAGTCGACAAGCAAAAAAAGGAATGCTGCGAGGTGCTGATCATCGGCGGCGGCGTCACGGGGGCGGCGACGGCGTACGCCCTGTCGCGCTATGATCTGCAAGTCATGCTGGCGGAAAAGAACGCCGATTTCGCGTTTGGCGTTACCAAGGCCAATTCGGGGATTGTTCACGCCGGGTTTCACCACGATCCCGGCTCGCTGAAAGCCCGGCTGGAAGTGCAGGGCAATCGGATGTTCGACGAGCTCCAAAGAAAGTTGAAATTTCCGTTCCGGCGCAACGGCATTCTCGTGGCGGCGTTCGGCGACGCGGAAATGGCGGTGGTCCGCTGGCTCTACGAACGCGGCCTCGCCAACGGCGTACCCGGTCTCGAACTGTGCGACGGACCCCGGATGCGGCAACTCGAACCGAAACTCAATCCGGAAGTGACCGGCGGACTGTTCGCGCCGACCGGCGGCGTGGTGGAACCGTATGCCTATACCTTTGCGTTGATGGAGGCGGCCGCGCTGAACGGGGTCGAAACCCGAACGGAGTTTGCGGTGTCCGAAGCGGTCCACGACGGGGAGACTTGGGAGGTCAAGGCGGCGGACGGGCGGACCGTCCGGGCGCGTTACGTGGTCAATGCCGCCGGACTGTATGCGGATGAAGTTTCGGCGCGGTTCGGCGGCGAGTCCTTCACCATTCGTCCCCGGAAAGGTGAAGAATATCTGTTGGACCGCACCCTGCCGCTCCGTCCGGAACACGTGATTTTTCCGGTGCCGATGCCGAACTCCAAGGGTACGCTGGTCATTCCCACCGCCGAGGGGACGACGATGATCGGTCCCACCGCGGAAATGGTGGACGACAAAACGGACGACGCCACTTCCGACGTCAATCTGCAACGGATTCTCCAACTGGCCAATCGGCTGATTCCGGGCATCACCGCCCGCAGCGTAATTACGGCGTTCAGCGGGTTGCGGCCGACGCTGGCCGGCGACGATTTCTTCATCGCGCCGTCGCAGACCGCGCCGCACTTCATTCAGGCGGCTGGAATTCAGTCGCCCGGGTTGACGGCGTCACCGGCGATCGGTGACTACGTCCGGGATCTGCTGCGTCAACAGGGCGTGGCGATGCGGGAAAAAAGCGGCTATCGCGACATTCTGCCCGACCGCGAACGCATCCGCGAGGCCACGCCCGAACATCTGGCCGAACTGATTGCCCGCAATCCGGCTTACGGTCGGATCGTCTGCCGCTGTGAAAACGTCTCGGAAGCGGAAATCGTCGAGGCTATCCGGCACGGACATACAACGCTGGACGGCGTAAAGTTCTATACTCGGGCCGGGATGGGGCGCTGTCAGGGTGGCTTCTGCTCCGGCCGAATCATTGAAATCATTCATCGGGAAACCGGAATTCCGGTCAACGCCATCACCAAGCACGGCGGGACCAGCCGGATACTGCTGGGACGGCTGGACATGCTGGACCGGGAACGCCGTCGGCAACCGGTCGCGGCCACGGAGGTTTAACATGGATACCAATTATTTCGACATGGTGGATGTGGCCATTCTCGGCGGCGGCGCCGCCGGACTGTCGGCCGCCCGCGTTACGGCGCAAGCGGGACTGACCACCGCACTGATCGAACGCGACGCCAGTTTGGGCGGCATTCTCAACCAGTGTATTCACAACGGGTTCGGACTTCATTACTTCGGGGCCGAACTGACTGGGCCGGAATATGCCGGACGGGTGGCGGAACGCGCCCTCGACGCCGGATGCCTGGCCTTCCCCGGCACCACGGTGACGGATTTGAGTGTCGTCCCGGCGTCCGGCGGCCATCCGCCGCTGAAAAAAATCCGCTGTTGCTCGGCCGAACACGGCGTCATGGAAATTCTTGCCCGCGCCGTAGTGCTGGCGATGGGTTCGCGGGAACGCAATCGAGGCAATCTGGCCATCGGCGGCAACCGTCCCGCCGGCGTATTTACCGCCGGTACGGCGCAGCGGCTGATGAATATTCACGGCTATCTGCCGGGGCGGGAAGCCGTCATCATCGGGTCCGGCGACATCGGGTTGATCATGGCCCGGCGGCTGACCTGGTGCGGCGTTTCGGTGAAAGGCGTGGTGGAAATCATGCCGTATCCGGCAGGACTGCCCCGCAATCTGGCGCAATGTCTGGAAGACTTCAATATTCCGTTGCATCTGAATTGCCAGACACTGCGGATCAACGGTCGCGACCGGGTCGAATCGGTGGATGTGGCACCGCGGGAAAACGGGACACCGAACCTGGATAAGCAGTTCCGTATTCCGTGCGACACCGTGCTGATGGCGGTGGGACTGGTGCCGGAAAACGAACTTTCGACCAAGGCCGGGGTAAAACTCGACCCGGCCACCGGCGGTCCGGCGGTCGATGCCCGGCTGATGACCAATCTCGACGGCGTTTTCGCTTGCGGCAACGTACTGAACATTCACGATCTGGTCGACTACGTTTCGGAGGAAGCGGAAGCCGTGGCCGGGCACGTGATCGAATATCTGGGCGGCGTCGGCAAAGCGGCGGAACTGAAAACCGTGCCCCGGCAAAATCTCCGCTACGTGATTCCCGGCGGCGCCGATCCGCAGGCCGACAACGCCTTTTTCATGCGTCCGACCATTGTTACGGACAATGCCCGGCTCACCGTCTGCCAGGGCAACCGGGTGATTTATTCGCGTCCGCTGAAATACGTCCGTCCGGCGGAAATGCTGAAAATCCAACTGCCGCAGGCGGCCTTGAAAGACGCGGACCGTACCGCCGCGCTGGAATTTTCCCTGCTGGCGGGTTGAAAGGAGTGGAGATATCATGGAAGTACGAAAAATCTGCATCGGGTGTCCGGTGGGTTGTCGACTGGAAATTCGCGGCGATCGGGATCATCTCGACATCCAAGGCAACCGCTGCCGGAAAGGGGCGGAATATGCGGCGAATGAAATCCGCGATCCGCGGCGGACGGTGACCGCCGTGGCGCTGACGGACCAGGCCGACGGTCCGTGCTGTCCGGTCAAATCGGACCGTCCGGTACCGGTGGGCATGATTGATAAATTGCTGGATCGGGTTTATGCTCTCCGGGTGACGTTGCCGGTGCGTTGCGGCGACCGGCTGATTGAGAATTTTGCCGGAACCGGCGTCAACGTGGTGTTTACCCGGAGCATGGCGGTTCCCGCCGGGAAAAAGTCAAAATAGGTAAAATAACGTGAAAACCATCGCAATTCCTCATGGTATCAGTTCGAAAATTTTCGTCATGGAGTCCGGCGCGCTGTCCAGTTTGCCGGAAGTGCTGACCACTGTGTTTCCGGGAAAAATCCCCTGGCTGGTGGCCGATGACAATACCTGGAACGCCGCCGGTCAAACGGCCGCGGATATTCTGGCCAATGCCGGGGTCAAAACCGCCCCGCCGTATCGCTTTCCCGGAACGCCGGTGCTGCATCCGGACCGCGCTTACGCGGACCGTCTGGTGGAAGCCATGCCGACGTCCTGCGTGCCGGTGGCGGTCGGATCCGGCGTCATCAACGACCTGGTGAAGTGTGCCGCCGGAACCGCCAACCTCCCTTATTGCTGCTGTCCGACGGCCGCCTCGGTCGACGGCTACACGTCCACCGGCGCGGCGCTCTCGGTGAACGGCATGAAGATGACCGTTCCCTGTCCGGCGCCTGCCGCGATTGTGGCCGATCTGTCCGTGTTGAGCGCGGCGCCGCTGGCGATGGCCGCCTCCGGATATGCCGATCTGTTTGCCAAAGTGACGGGTGGCGCCGACTGGATTATTGCCGATACCCTCGGCATCGAAGCCATCGACCGGTCGGTCTGGGACATGATTCATCCGAACTTGCGGGATTGGCTGTCCGACCGTTCCGATCATTGCCGGATTTTTCTGGGCCTGGCCGCCACCGGATACGCCATGCAGCTATATCGGGATTCGCGGCCTGCGTCGGGCGCGGAACACCTGATGAGTCATATCTGGGAAATGGAAGGGCTGACCTGTCGCGGCGAAAGCGTGTCGCACGGATTCAAGGTGGGGATTGGAACCATTGCGGCCGCCCGGTTGATGGAAGCGGTGCTGGCGCTCGATGTCGATGCCGCCCGCCGATTGGCTGCGCCGGGAACGACGCGCACCGAGCGCGAAGCGGAAATCGCCCGACTGCTGACCCGGAACTGTTACGGCGACGGCATTCCTGCTGTGGCCATGGCCAAGTTTCTGGAGGGCGACGCGCTCGCCCGGCGACGGCAATTGATCTGGGCCCGGTGGAACGTCCTGCGCGCCCGGCTCCGGGAACAGTTGCTGCCGTCGGCAACGATGATCGAGATGCTGAAAAGAGCGGACTGTCCGGTGGAAATTGCCGATATCGGCGTGGATCGTGAACAGTTTTTCCATGCGATCCGGACCGCGCAGTTGATTCGCAAGCGTTATACGATTCTCGACTTGCTCTACGAAGCCGGATTGCTGGAAGTGGTACTTAATCGTCTTTCGCCCCAATATCAATAAAGGAGTTTGCAGTATGAAGTTTATCGCTCATCGCGGCGAATCGCTGACGGCGCCGGAAAATACCATGGCGGCGTTTCGCTTGGCTTGGAAACTGGATGCCGTCGGTATCGAAGGCGACTTTTACCAGCTTACGGACGGGCGTATCGCCTGCATGCACGACCAGAACGCCAAACGGACCGCCGGAGTCGATGTCGACATCTGTACGCTCGATTATCCCGCGTTGCAAAAACTCGACGCCGGCGTCTGGAAGGGACCGGAATGGAAGGGCGAAAAAGTTCCGCTGCTGGACGATATTTTCGCGGAACTTCCGGCCGGTTGTGTCCTCTATGCCGAAGTGAAGAATGAGGCCGACGGCATTGTCGAAGACATTCGGGATCTGGCGCGCCGGTATCGGATCCGGTCCGAACAACTGATTATTATTTCTTTCTGCGAAAGCGCCATCCTGCGGGCGGCGGAAGTTTTGCCGGACTCGCAACGGTTTTTGCTGACCGGATTGCAGCATTCGCCCGCCGGTTTCACGCCGTCGGCGGAAGAACTTATCGCCACGCTGAAACGCATCCATGCCGATGGTGTTGACTGCTGCTGTATTCCGGAACTCGACCGGGATTACATCGGCAAGGTGAAAGCCGCCGGACTGGAATTTCACGTCTGGACGGTGGACGACGCCAACACTGCGCGGCGGATGGTTGCCTGCGGGGTCGACTCGATCACCAGCAACTGCGCCGACCGGATGAGAAGGAGCGTCGAAAGCCGATGAACGACACGGTCTGCTCTCCCGTTATCGCCCGCCTGAAAGCCATTCGCCATGTGGTCATGGACATGGACGGGACCATTTACTCGGGGAGCAGACTGTTTCCGACCACCATTCCGTTTCTCCGTCAGCTGGACGCCGCCCGGATCGGGTACACGTTTCTGACCAATAATTCGTCGGTCGGCACCGCCGACTACCGGGTCAAGCTGCATCGGATGGGGATCGACGTGGAGCTCGATCAGATTTTTACGTCGACGCATTCGGTCATCGCCTATCTGCGGCGGCGGCATCCCGAAATCCGCAAAATTTTCGTGCTGGGCACCGATAGTTTCAAAAACGAACTTGAAAATGCCGGTTTCCTTATTACATTCGGAGAGCCTGATGCAGTGATTATGGGGTTTCATACGGAACTGGAATACCGGCAGTTGTGCAAGACAGCCTACTGGATCCGGCAGGGCAAGCCGTGGTTCGCGTCGCATCCCGACCTGGAGTGTCCGACCGACGCGCAACTGGTGCTGGTGGACTGCGGCGCGGTGATCGAATGTCTGCACAGCGTCACCGGACGCCGTCCGGATAAAGTGCTGGGCAAGCCGTCGTGTGAAATGCTCGACCCGATCATGCAGCGTTACGGTTTGAAAAAAGAAGAAATTCTGATGGTGGGCGATCGTTACAATACGGACATGGAACTGGCGCGCAACGCCGGAACCCCCGCCGTCATGATTGCGGCTGCGCCGGACCGGATCGGCGGCGACGAGACGATTCTCTGCGCGGTCCGCAACTTGGGCGAACTCGGCGCTTTGCTGAACGCCTGAACAGGGTGATACTATGGACTTGTTGAACATTGCCCAGAAAATCCGGCGGGTCCGGAAACGGCAGAATATGACTGTGGCCGAACTGGCGAAAAAATGCGGTCTCAGCCAAGGCTTCATTTCCCGGCTGGAAAATTTCCGGATCAACGCTTCGGTGAGCGCGTTGAGCAAGATTTCCGACGCGCTGGGCATTTCCATGCACGAGTTGTTTTCCGAAGACGACCGGCCGGTGGAATATCTGGTGGGCAACCTCCTGAAGGGGGAAAAAGTCGAACGGAACCAGAACGACAAATACGGCATCAAATATTATTCGCTGGCGTTTCCGAAAACCGACCGCCGGCTGGAACCGTTTATGATCGAATATACGCCGTCGCCCCATATGCGCGGCATGCTGATGCATGACGCCGATGAATTTTACACGTTGCTGGAAGGCGCCGTGATTTTCTTTATCGGCGACGAGCAGAACCAGCGGAAATTGACCGCCGGCGATACCGTCTATCTCCCTCGAAATCTGCCTCACTGCGTGAAACTGGCTGACGGCTGTACGTTTGCGCGGGCGATTACGGTCTACGAAAAAATCAACCACTGATGCGGGCATTGCGATATTGCTATTATGTTCAACTCTCTTTTTTGTTATGACCGCGCCGATTATCGGCTGTGCGAAGAACTGAACGAAATCGTCGGCGGCTGGAAACAGAAACAGTTCCAGCGGTTGTGCGACTCCGATCTGCATCCGCGCGGCATCAAGGAACTCGCCGCGCCCCGGGAAGTCCGGCTGATTTACGCCATGCACCGGCTGTTGACGCTGGACTACGGCCCGGACGCCAGCGACCAGCGGCTCGGCGCCCTCCGCGCCCTCCGCGATGAAACCGTCGACGGCAATCCGAGTTCGCTCCGGTTGAATACCGCCCGGGTTCTGCTTCAGATCATGAAGTTGCTGATCCGATCGACGGAAACGCCCGAACAGCAGTTGCCGCTGGCTCACGACTTGCGCATGGCGCTGCTGGGCCAGCCGCGATTCATCCGGCGTCAACTGCGCCGCTATCATTTGCTGGAAATGCCGGAAGAATGGAACCAGATGACGTTCGACGATCACGTTCACGACGCCAATACCAAGGGCCGTAAAACCCCGACCCATCTGATTATGGACGCCTGGATCAAGGGGATCCGGCAGTTGCAGGTGATTTATTACAACGAAGTACCGGAGGGCGCGGCGCGCGAACTGCTGACCGCCGCCGAAATCATGGGCGTCGACGTTCGGATCGGTGTGGAATACACGGTGACGGGACCCGACAAATTGGTAAGGATGATCTGGGCTCCGCGCGGATTTTCGTCGCCCGACAACTTTCTGGAATTTCTGCGCCGTCCGGAGGTGCAATCCTGGTTTGCCGGTTTTGCCGAGGTCAATGCCTGGCGGCGGCAGCGGGTTATGACTCAATTCGAACAGTTCAATACCCGGTATCGTCTGGAGTTGAATCGGGATCTGGCTGTAGAACTGCCGCCGCAGCGAGAAGAAGATTTTTTGCGTTCGGTGGGCGCGGGATTGCCGTCCCGGCTGCACCTGGCGGAATTCATCAGCGCCATTTATACGCAGGCGCTGAAAGTGAAGCGGAATGCCGACGGCAACGATGTTGCGAACGCGGCGGACGTACAACGTCACCTGGCGACGCTGTCGCCGGAATTCATTCACGAACGCTATCTCAATTCCGCCGAGGCGGACGAGGAAAAGACGCTGCCCGCCGCTATGCGGCAAACTCCGGCGCAACTGGTGAAAAAACTGGAAGCGTTGCCCGGCGGCTACCGGCTGTGTCTCAACCTGACCGGCATGTCGCTGGAAGACGTGATCGAAATTCTTTACGATTGCGGCGGCCGCATTACCCATCTGGAAACGTTCAATTTGAAAGACTACAAGAGCGGCAAAAGCCCCGATATGGCGGCCGTCAACGCGTTGCGTCAAGCCATCAACCGCGGCGACGTGTTTCGGCTCAAACGACTGATCCGCGAATGTTTCGACCGGGTGACGGCGGACCCGGCGGCGGATACCGCCGATCATGCCGAACGGCTGCGGACGGTGTTGAGCCATCTGCCGGAATTGATCGGCTTTTATGCGCAAATGCCGCTGGGCACCCGGCTGGGCAGCGATTCCACCGGCCGTTACCGCCGGCTGCACGGCATGGGGCTGGTGCTGCTGGAATCCCTGCCGTGGCGGGAACAGCGCCGGATCCGGTCCGGCTGCGACGCCGAACGGGAAATTCTGCCGGTGACCGCGCAATTTGCCCGGACCGTCGATTATACGCCGGTGGCGGCGCATTCGTCCCGGGGACGGTGGCTGGCGGCCGTGGCGGCCTGGCTGAATTATCCGTTCGGTTGGCGGTTGCGCCGCCGGACCTCCTGGCATTTTCTCGACAGCGCCGCGCAGATCGGCGGGCCCGGCAATCTGGCCACGCTGGGCGGGTACTGGGACGAACCGCAGCAGGAGAACAGCGAGTGTCCCCGGACCGAGATGTGGAGTCATTTGAATTCCAATCTGAAGATTGCGCTGAAAGTTCTGCTGGGGCTGATTCCGGCGTTTCTGACGTTTTACTATACCCAGAGCTGGTGGGTGATGATCTATTTCGGCGCGTTCATCTGGCTGGGGATTACCGGGGTGCGCAACGTGATTCAGGCGGTGCTCGGCGGGGGCGGGTGGAAACGTTCCGACCTGTTGAAATGGAACGACTTCATCAGCTGGCAGCGGATTGCCGACTCGCTGCTTTACACCGGGCTGTCCGTGCCGTTGCTGGAACTCGGCGTGCGCCTGTGGCTGCTCCAGAAGTGGCTGGGGCTGAACGCCGACAACGATGCGTTGATCGTCTATTCGGTGATTGCGCTGGTCAACGGTTTTTACATTTCCGGCCACAACTGGTTCCGGGGCTTGCCCAAAGAAGCCATCTGGGGCAACTTTTTCCGGGCGGTGGTATCGATTCCGCTGGCGTTGGGTTTCAGCGCCGGACTGGCCTGGAGTTTCAGTGCCGCCGGAATGACAGCCGCCATCGCGCTGTTGCCGCAGTGGGCCGCCATGATTTCCAAAGCGGCGTCCGACGTGGTGGCCGCTCTGATCGAAGGCTATGCCGACCGGCAGAACAGTCTCCGGCTCCGGTTCAGCGACTACCGCGCCAAACTGCGGCAGTTGTTTGCCGATTATTATCGGCTCGAAATAAAGTTTCCCGATCACGACGCGCTGGAACTACTCAAATCGCCCAAGGAACTGCTCAAATCGCTTTCGGAAGAAGAACACCGTCTTGAGCGCAGTCTGATTATCAATGCGTTGGACTTGCTCTATTTCTTCAAGTACCAGCCGCAGGCGGCCACCGCCTGGCGGACGATTGTCGCGGAATTGACGCCCGACGAACGGCTGATTCTGCTTCGGGCTCAGATGGTGCTCAAGCGGGAAAAAGTCATCAGCCAGATGTTTCTCGACGGTCTGGTCGGTAAGAAATTCGCGCCGGCGCTGGCGTTTTATCTGGACAACCACAAGCAATATCTGACGGCGATCGGCAGCGTGGACGAGTCGGAACGTTAACCGTCCGGCGGTAGTTTCTACTCGCGGGTATGCGGGGAAGGTTCGGAACGGTTGGGGAATCGCGTCCCAGCGTTGACGAGAGTTTCAAGACGAGGCTCCGGGGAAAATCCCGAAAAAATTGGAATTTTTTCACAGCCATCCCACCGAAAAAGGGAATCTGCGCTCTTGCTTTGCCATGCTGATCTGTCTTTTTGCGCAAGCATATTCATTGTATCACAACAAAGATTCCGTAGCCGGGCGTTTGGATAATGCAATGACTTACATGAATGAACATTTTAAAGAACAAATCGCACTCCCGGAAATTGCTGCGGTCGCGGCTCTGTCAGTTAGTCAATTTGTCCGGGTTTTTAAACAAAATTTCGGGACGACTCCGATTGATTACATCATTGAGTTGCGTTTCAACGAAAGTTGCCGGCTGCTAAAATATACGGAGTTGGCAGTAGCTGAAATTGCGTACTTGGTAGGTTTTAATGATTCTAATTACTTCACCAGACTTTTCAAAAAGCGATTCGGCATCACACCGCGGCAAGCAAGAACCGAGAGAGACATATAAATCCGCATCGGGCTATTGACTTTTAGAGAATCATGATGTAACGTTTCTATCGAAACGATTTATCAAATGCATTCCAGCAGGCAAAAGATGGCAAAGTTAAAAGATGTAGCGGCTTTGGCGGGAGTATCGGTCAGCACTGCGTCGGCAGTAATCAACGGCAAGGAAATCGGCATCCGGGTCGGCGCTGCGACTCGCGCCCGGATTATGGACGCGGTTCGTACCACCGGCTATGTGGCCAACGCCGCCGCGCGCGGTTTGCGGACCGGACGCAGCAATCTGATCGGCGTCTTTCCCGGCAACCTGCTTTCATCGTATGTGGCGGAAGCGTTGCAGGGACTCGAAAACGTACTGATGCGCCACGGTTACAGCATGATCATATGCTCTTCCCGCAATCCTGTGGAGTTCCACGATAAACTTGTCTTTCTCCAGGAAAAAAATGTTGACGGCATGATCATTCTGCCGCTTGACAGAGAACCGGAAATTCAACAAATGTATCGTTTGGCCGCGGAAATGAAGCCCACGGTTTTCATGGCGGGAAACGTGTCGCCGTCGGGGACGCTCTTTGTGCGTGCCGACGGCGAGGAAATCGCCCGGCTCGGAACCCAATACCTGATCGATCTGGGACATCGCCGAATTGCGCTGCTGCTGGGTTCCTGCTGCGAACGTCTGAACGGATACCGCCGGGCGCTGACTGCCGCTGAAATCCCTTTTCAAAAGGAATTGGTTCTTGACGACGGCAACTCTTTTGACGACGGCATGGCCCGGTTTCCGCAACTGTGGCAAGCCCGGCCGACCGCCGTTCTGGCTCAAGGGGATATCGTGGCCGCCGGAATTATCGCGGGCGCACATCGCCATGGCGTCAAGATCCCGGAACAGCTTTCGGTGGTTGGCGTGGATGACATGCCGCTGGCCAGAATGATCACGCCCGCCTTGACGACGGTGGCGCAGCCCAGAGTCGAACAGGGCGAAATCGCCGCGGATCTGTTGTTGCGCCGCCTGGCCGGAACGGCCGCCGTCGAGTCCATCTGGCTGAAGCCGGAAATCGTTGAACGCCAAAGTTGTCGACAAATTTAAACGTATTCTTCATCTCGTATGAACAACATTTAAAACAATAAAGTTTTAAGTAGTCAACAGGAGCGATAAAATGAGAATTATCGGTACGTTTCTGGATGAAATTTCGCACGACATTCCCCATCAGAACTGGGGCCGCGAGGAATGGGATCAGGATTTTCGGGCAATGCGGGCCATGGGCATTGATACGGTTATTTTGATTCGCTGCGGACACCAACGCTGGATGACTTATCCGTCGCAAGTGTTGGCCCAACGGGAAAACGGTTATCTGCCGCCGGTTGACCTGGTCGACCTGTATCTTGAGCTGGCGGAAAAATACGGCATGAAGTTTTTCTTCGGCACGTACGACTCCGGCAATTACTGGTCTCATCAACAGCCGCAAAAAGAGCTTGACATCAATCGGGCGGTCGTGGAAGAAGTCTGGAAGCGATATGGTCAACGCAAGGCGTTTCGTGGATGGTATTTGTCCCAGGAAGTCAGCCGGGCGTATCATGGTATTATTGAAATTTATGCGGCCATGGGCAAATTCTGCAAAGAGATTTCCGGCGGATTGCCGGTCCTGATTTCTCCTTTTATCGAAGGCGTGAAGGCCGTCAACTCATTCAGCGCGACGTTGAATAAAACCGATGCCATCGGCATCGACCAGCACGCCAAGGAATGGAACGACATTCTCTCCGGCATTCGCGGCGCCGTGGATATTATGGCGTTTCAGGACGGGCATTGCGACTATCACGAATTGGCCGATTTTATGTCTGTCAATAAGGAACTGGCCGCGCGTTACGGGATGGAATGCTGGACCAATTGCGAATCTTTCGACCGCGACATGCCGATCAAATTCCTGCCGATCAAGTGGGAAAAAATGTTGCTCAAACTTCAGGCGGCCCAAAAAGCAGGGATTGAAAAGGCCATCACGTTCGAGTTTTCGCATTTCATGAGTCCCAACTCCTGTTATCTTCAGGCCGGACATTTGTACAACCGTTATTGTGAATACTACGGACTCAATGGCTATCCCGGCACCCGTTAACTGGCCCGGAATAAGCTGTTGAGAAAATCTAAAACGGTGATCCGTCTGGTGAACAGCGGAGCCCAAGGAGTTGTCCATGACTACGAAATCGAATTCGTTTTCTTGTCCTTTTGCCGAATTGGCGGAACAGTACCGCCATACGCTCTGTTCGGATATCATCCCGTTCTGGGAACGGCACTGCCTCGACCGTGAATTCGGCGGGTACTTCAACTGTCTCGACCGCGATGGCCAGCCCTATGACGACGAAAAACACATGTGGATGCAATGGCGCATCGTCTATATGTTTTCCGTGCTCGCCATGACTGACTTCGGGCAGTCGCGATGGATCGAATACGCCCGGCACGGGTACGATTTCCTGACCCGAAACGGGAAATCGCCGGACGGCAGCTACTATTTTGCGTTGAACCGGGCCGGCGTGCCGACGGTTGCCCCCTACAATATCTATTCGGATTGTTTCGCGGCCATGGGCTCGGCGGCGCTTTTTCACGCTTCCGGTCAGGCAGAATGTAAAATTGAAGCGGCTTCCGCGATGGATTCTTATATCCGACGCATGGACAATCCGAAAGGAAAATGGAACAAGGCCATGCCGGGACAGCAGAAACGCTTGTCGCTGGGGTATTTTATGATCCTGGCCAATCTCGGCAACGTCATGAAACGCCATTTGCAATCCGATCAGTATGAAGAGAATACCGCTCACGCCATTGAAACGGCGCTCAACAAATTTTACCATCCGGAATTCGGCGTTCTGTTCGAGAATGTCGGCGAAGACGGTGTTTTCGACCTCAACTCCAGTACCGGACGCCAGTTGAATCCCGGCCATGGCCTCGAAGCGCTCTGGTTCATCATGGATTATGCCCGACGGGCCGGACGCGATGACCTCGCGCAGAAAGCGGCGGCGATAGTCAAGAGTACGCTCGCGTTTGCCTGGGATCGGGAAAACGGCGGCATCTTCTACTTCATGGACGCCCTTGACCGGCCCAATCCGGAGCTGCAATGGGACATGAAACTTTGGTGGGTTCATTGCGAAGCCCTCATTGCTTGCCTCATGGCCTATCAGATCACCGACGACCAGGAATTTCTCCGCTGGTTCATGAAAGTTCACGATTGGACCTGGCAGCATTTCCCCGATCCGGAACACGGCGAATGGTTTGCCTATCTCAACCGTCGCGGCGAGCCCACTTCCATGCTCAAAGGGAGCAAATGGAAGTGCTTCTTCCATCTTCCCCGGATGTTGCTGACTGGCGCCAACCTGCTCCAAGAACTGGAGCCATGCCGATAACCTCGGCGTCCACGGTAAGGACATCCGTTCGCCTCTACCGGCAAAGGCGAACGGATGAGGAAAAGATTTTATTCTATTCCAACGGTACGTTGTTCCTTGCCCGCGCCCGATGTATAATATTGAGCGGCGGCCAGCAAACGAAGGTCTCGAACGCGTTGTTTTAAGACCGTTTGGTACATCCGCGTTGCTGGGAAAAAAATGATAACGGAATGACCGCACGATTAGGAATGAAGTCGGCTGATAAAATGGTAAAAAGGAATCCTAATCAGTTTTTTAAGTTGTCTTTCCGTTATTTTTGAGGCATCTGAACGGCATGAAGTTGTCATGATGGCGGCGGAATTGTTCTGGGGTCATTTTATAGGCCCGTTTAAATGCTTTAATGAAATATGCCGGCGTGTAAAATCCGCAGGAAAGGGAAATTTCATTTACCCGCATGGCGGTTTCCAGTAATTTCGCCGCGGCATTCGCCAACCGGAATTCCTGCAGATACTGCATTGGAGTTCGCCCGAACGCTTTACGGAAATGTCGAAACAACGTATTTTCCGACATGGCAGTGAGTTTCATTAAGTTCTTCAAAGTAATTTTTTCAGCGTAATAATCATTTATATATTTGGTAATCCGCGCAATATCCAGTGGAATATCAAAGTGTTTATCGGGATGGCGGGTTTGCCACTCATCGCAAAGCAGGCAGAGCAGCACCATAAAAACACCGAGAATTCCACAACATTGTTCGGTATTTTTACGTTGTTCTTCAAATTCCACAAATTGTTTCAGATAAAATTCGATATGCCTGATTTTATCTTCTGAAACCGTTATCCGGGGATAATGTCCTGCGCAGTCATAAAAAACCGTGGGGTGCATGAACATGTAGCGATATCCCGGATGAGTGTAAAGTTCAAGCGTGGGCAGCGGCAAACGATTCGCAACAAAAAGCAAATTGAAGATTTTCAATTTCCGGGTGTTGTAGAAACCGTGAATGCCGCCGGCCGGAATAACCATTATATCGCCCCGCGAAATCGACTCGTTGGCCGATGGCGGGGTATAATGCTCCGCAGTTCCACTCAAAATAAAAACAATTTCCGTAAATTCCTGATAGTGTCTGGCATAGTCATTCTGATCATGGAAAAAACCATATAAGAGAAAATCGGGAGACGTCCGAAATTGCCATGCCGTCGTTTTTCTATCATAAAAAGCCGGTTCTTGATTCATGGTCCGTTGCCTTCTAAAATGATCCCGGTCTAAAGATATAACGATATCGGCACATATACAACAAAATTATCAATATGACGATCGTATACGATGGACGGATGCGTCGCGAAAAGTCCATCTGATAATTGGCGATTTTAAAGGATCAATGGTGGTTTTGTTCTATTGCCACAATCGATGATATCCGTTAAAATATAGACGACGACAAGGCGTGGTGAAGTTGGTAATGAAACAGGACGATTATTTATGCGCAGACTGAACCCGGGAATATTCTGGTTTTGGAATCAAAATCCTACTCCGTCCGGCATCAAACGCCAACTCCGCCTGATGCAGAAAGCGGGATTCCGCGGGGTCTATTTGCATCCCATGCCGGATCGCTTTCGCAAGTCTGATTTTTTTCAGGGAATGACCTATGCTTACCTGGGAAAGAAATATTTTCAACTGCTGCGGATCGTGGCGGCAGAATGTCAAAAACTCGGTTTGACCATGATGCTTTATGATGAAGGCGGCTGGCCCAGCGGTTCGGTATTGGGAACTTTGGTTCAGGCGCATCCGGAATGCAGAGCCAAATTCATCGTACGGGGAAAATCCGGGTACGAAACTCAGACCGTCGAATGTCCTGATTTACTCTCGGCGCACACCACCCGCATTTTCATTGAAATGGTCCACGAACGTTATGCGGCGATGGTGGGCGATGAATTCGGCAAAACGATCCGCGGCCTATTCACGGATGAACCGTTTTGGGAGTGCCAGCCGGGAGGACATAGAATTCAGATCACGGACGAACTGCCGAAGTTATTTCGCCGAATGCACCATGTAACATTCACCGATATCCTTCCCTTGCTGTTTGAAGATGCGCCTTCCGGTCCCGCCACGGAAACGGCCCGGCGGCAATATGCGGAAACCTGTACCCGTTTGTTTGCCCAAAATTATTCCGGGCAAATTGCGCGGTGGTGCGCAGCCCGTCAACTTGATTTTGAGGGGCATTTCAATTGTGAGGACATGTTCTTTCAGTGTGGTCAACATGGCGATTTCATGCAAGTGATGGAACCGTTGCATGTTCCCGGCGTCGATGCTATCCGGCGCCAGATCTATCCCGGCGGCGGACAAGGTTCGTTTGCCCGTTTGGCGTCTTCTGCAGCAATCAGAATGCAACGGAAAACGGCATTATGCGAATGTTTTAACGTTTACGGATATTACTTGACGGCACCGATGATGAGTTTTGTCGGCAATACATTACTGATACGGGGCATCAACCGATTATTGGTCATGCCATATCTTTACAGCGACAGAGGGCAACGCAAAATCTGCTGCGGCACCGATATATCACCCCGGAATCCGATCTGGAACGTGATTCCAACCTTGAATTCTTTCTGGCATTGGGCCGGCAACTATGATACCGGAGCGCTTCAGCCGGAAGTATGGCTCTGGGCCAAGCCGTCAACATATGGTTTGCTGTTTCCCCGTTCCCCGCAGCCGGAACACGAAGAATTCGCGCACCGGGTTGAAGACTTGATCACGCGGCTTGACGATAATTTTGTCTTTTGGCGTTTTGCCAACGCCCGGGATCTGCGCCACGGCAAATTCCCCCGATTAATTGTCACGCCGGGACCGGTTGAAGAGGCTGCACTGATGGAAGCGCAAAAAGCCGGCAGCGAAATTACCGATGGTTTCGATCCGAATTGCGATTTTCACCGGTTTTCACTGCTCGACGCGCAGGCCGCACCGGGAATACGTGTTTTGCCTTGTCAAAGAAAAGAAGGTCCGGCATTGATGGTGTTCAATTCCAATATGAGAAGGATACGGTGGAAATTTCGTTCTTCGGATTACCGGCAGGAACTCCTGCCGCCGGAATGTGCGTCCAACGAATTATATCCGATTATAATTCAAGGAGATAAGATTACCATTCCGCTGGCGCCCGGAGAACTACGGATTCTGGTCCGTGCCGACCATGGCCCGACCGCAACCCCGCTTGCCGGGGAATCCATGGAACTGAACGTGACATGGAAAATTCGTTCCGTGGAAAGGCTCCGATTCGGCCTGCGCCAGAGCACTGTATATGAGCAGATCGACGAGACGCGGGAACTTCCGCCTGACGGCAATTATACCACATTGGAACCGGATTTTTCCGGAGTCATTTATCTGGAGGGGACATTGGAACTGGAACGCGGTGGATTGGGATACCTGGAATTCACGTCAATACGGCATGGCGCGGAACTTTGGGTCAATGGTGTCCACGCCGGCAGCCGCGCTTTTCCGCCCTGGGTGTTCAAGGCGGTATTTCGCAAAGGTAGAAATAGCTTATGGCTAAAAGTGAGTTCTTCCGGAGGCAATGAATGGAGAAGATGTCTCCGGGAAGAATTGGAGCCGGCCGGTTGGGTTAACGGGTATTCATTACAGATCAAGAAATACCCTATTGACGATGCGGAATGCGGGGTTTCCGGAAAAATTCAATTGACCTTTTCATCGCCTGAATCTTCCGCGCCGGCGAAAAATTGAAAAAAATGAGAACGCAGTGTCATGGGCAGTCAAGAGAGGTCCGGCGGCAGAGTTGCAGGTAAGGCCTCTCGTACTTTTAGCTTGATCTTTTTCAAGGAGAAATAAAAATGTTGGAACATCTCTATGGCCGGATCAAAGAAAAAACCGAGAACAATGGAAGCGCCCCGATACTGATTATTCCGTTTGGCGACAGTGTGACCCAAGGCTGTATGGCGGCCGGCATCATTGATCATACCGGGGTATATCATAATATTCTCAAGCAGAAACTGGAAGAAGCTTATCCCCAATGTACTTTCAGTGTATACAATGCCGGCATCAGCGGCGCGTCGGCCGGGTCCAGTCTTCCCCGGCTTGACCGGGATGTGATTCAGCACCGGCCGGATCTGGTTATTCTGGGGTTTTGCCTGAATGATGCCACCGGAGGATTGGAACAATTGGAAAGTTTCAAGCAGAATATTCGTTTTATTGTTGAGCGGATCAAAACAACAACCCAGGCCGACATTATCATCTTGACGCCCAATTTCATGGCGTCTTATGAAACATCAAGAATCGCCGAAGTTCATCGGAAATACATCGGAGTAATCCTGAAAACCCAAAAAGACGGCATTCTCAAAGAATATTCCGACACGTTGAAACATATTGCCGGTGAATTCAATATTCCGGTTGCAGACATCTATGCCGAATGGGTAGCGATGGCGGCAGCCGGGATTGATACCACGCCATTTCTGATCAATGGGTTGAACCATCCGGATGCCGAAAGACAAAAGTTGATTGCGGAAAAAGTTTTTTCGCTTATTCGAAAAATCTCTATTGCCGTCCCTTCTACGGATTCGTCTGCGCCTTTCGAAACCCCGTTGGTCTGCAACAATGACGACGGACACAAAAAATAATTTTTTGGTATTTTTTTAAACAAAAATTAAATTTTCATGGAAGCTATATTGCTTTTTTATCCATTGTCTGGTATAATTTAAAACAATGAGAGGTAAAAAATAAGGATTTAACCCATGTTGGATGTGAAAAGCAAATCGGCTGGCTGCAAAGACCGGCTCATTTCTGAAATTGCGATCGGCATCCGACATGAAAACGAACGTTTTCCCAGCGAACGCGAGTTGAGCGAACGTCATCAGGTAAGCCGTTCCACGGTCCGTTTGGCCATCGAAGACCTGATCAATGAAGGGTTGTTGGTTCGGCGCGGCAAAGTAGGTGCGTTTGTCGCCGAAGGCGCTTTGCACCGTGCCGCAGAATTGGCCTACGGAACCGCCGGTACGATGTCGGCCGCCTGGCTGATGACGCCCGGGGAGACCAACAATCCCCTGATGCAGACCGTGTTCAATACCTGTTCCGAATATCTCAACCCCAATATCCGGTTCAATATCCGGTTCGGATTTGCGGGGGCAATGTCCCATCCTGCTCCCGAGCAGAATTCCGCCGTGGTCTGCTGCCGGTTTACCCCGGACCAACTGGGGCAGTTGCAGCAGCTGGTTAAGAATGTTATTGTTCTGAACGTTCGCAACCCGAATGGAAATTATCTGACTCCGGACAACTTTGCCGGCGGGCGGATGATGGCGGAATGCGCGTTGCGTCATGGGCACCGTAAGGTTTGCTGCCTGGCGAATCTGACCGGTGGCGAGGCCAGCGATTTCGGGCAGCGTTATCTGGGCATCAAGGCGGTTTTCGACGAGCATGGGCTGGAACTGGAAACCGCGTTTATGGAACAATTCTACTATATGGATCTGGAAGCCAGCACTCATTATGCCTTGGAAACCGTTTTAACCCGTCGGCCGGATATTTCCATGATCCTGTGTTCCTGCGATCTGGTGGCGTTCGGCGCCATGGCGTCACTGCAGTTGCGCAATCGGCGAATTCCCGACGACATCAGCATCATCGGTTTTGACGACCAGTGTTATTCCCGGTCGCTCGGATCTGGCCTGACGACGGTAAAATATCCGGCGGAAGCCATCGGCATTAAATTGGCCGAATACATCAATGCGGTGGCCGGGGGAGAGACGCCGATACTACAGGAAACCGTCCGTCCGCTGCTGTTGGAACGTGGCAGCGTCCGGAATATATAGATTTAAAAGAACCCAACCAATGGAGAAAGGTGACCATGAAATTAAAACGTACCAAAAGTTCTTTCAGCTTCACGCTTATTGAGCTATTAGTTGTCATTGCTATTATTGCTATCCTCGCGTCTCTGCTGTTACCCAGTCTCAATCGTGCCCGCAGCATGGCCAAAAGAATATCCTGTACCAGCAACCTGCACCAAATGGGCTTGGCGCTGGCCTCCTATGGCGATGACTTCAATAATCGTTATCCCACCGGGAATGACAGCTGTTGGCCGTTTGGTTCATTTACCAACGCATGGTATACCTGGGGATTCAAAAAATTATATGATACCGGTTATATGAAAAATCCCAAAATGTTCTACTGCCCCGCCACCCCCCAGGTCACGTATGAATGGGCAAAGCAAAACAGTTGTGATCCGGATTCGACAACTAGTTTTCTGGCCGGCTATGAATATCTGGGGGACGGTGTCTGTTCCGCGTTTCCTGCTACTGATTACTGGGCAGAAAAACCGACATCCCGCGGAGATCGGGTATTGTCCATGGACAATGCCTGTCGTTTAACTTCGGGAGGCAGTTTATCCTGGACCAGTCATTCCCCGTCAAAATTCGAGGGCGCCAATCAACTGATGAACCATGGCGGAGTGGTTTGGAAAACGTCTAAAGATATTAATAATGTGGGTTCCTATGGCGGCTTTGATTTCTTCTATTGATAACATTAGCCTTAAGAACATCAAAGTCCGCAGAAGAAATAAGGAATTAACATTCTGATGAGATTATTAACCATATTGGGCGTTGTGTTGTGCTGGACGATGGCAGTGCATGCCACACCGGTCGGCGAATATAAAATTCTGGTCGGGCCGGGGGCTTCTCCCGCCGAAAAGACGGCCGGCAATGAACTGTCGACTTTTTTCGGACAGATTACCGGAAAAAAATTGCCGATCGTCGAAACAACCGTAAATGGGCCGCTGATTAAAGTCGGACAAACCTCGATGTCTCCTGAAATCTTCGGGCTGAAATCGTGGCAGGAGCTGAAGCCGGATGAAATCCTGTTGCGCCGGGTTGGTAATGACATCTATGTGGCCGGTGACCGCCCGCGCGGAACGCTTTATGCCGCGTACGAACTGTTGGAACGTTATTTCGGCGTCCGTTTCTGGACCGCCGAAGTAACCCGGGTCCCCGTCAATGCCGTTGCGGAATTTCCGGCCCGGCTTGATTATCGCTATGCTCCGCCGTTTATGATGCGTTCCGCCGGCTTTGACTTGGCCGGACACTGGGCCGGGGTTCGCAACGACCGTTTTGCGGCCCGGTCCCGGAATAACGGACAGCTCTTTGAACAGATCAAGCCGGAGTGGGGCGGCGGCATCTACTTGATCGGACAGGTGCATACGTTTACGGCCAACTGCGGCATGTTTAACGCGGAAGATATGAAGCGGCATCCGGAATGGTTTGCTTTCAATAACGGCAGACGCTGTCTGGATATCGTTTTGACCCAGCCGTGCCTGACAAACAAGGAATTGCGTAAGGAGTGGGCGCGGCGGGCGATCGCCCGTTTGGATTCGGTGCCGAATCCACAGTTCATTTCTCTGTCGCAGAATGATAACGGACCGATGTGTCGGTGCCCGGAATGCACCCGGTTCGTAAAAGAGCACGGCAATGATTCCGACCTGCTGATCGACGCGATGAATGAGATCGGCGCCATTATTGCCCAGAAGTATCCCCATGTTTATGTGGAGACGCTGGCTTACCAAAGTACGGAAGCTCCGCCGAAGACGGTAATTCCGGCGCCGAACATTGCCCCTCGGGTATGCCCGATTTTTCAGCGGATATTCCGTCCGATCCGCGCGAAAATCAATCAGCGCTATGCCGATGCGGTTATCGGCTGGAGCAAAAAATCGAAACAGATGATGGTCTGGTCGTATATCACCAACTACTGGAAATATTATCTGCCGCTGCCGAACTGGAGGGTTATCGGGGATGACTTACGGTTCTATCGCGACAACGGCGTGATCAGTATTTACGAACAGGGCAGTTACAACAACTGCGGCAGCCTGGCCGATCTCGGCGATCTGCGAACCTGGCTGGTCAGTAAGCTGTTGTGGAATCCGTCGTTGGACGCCAATACGCTGATCAACGAGTTTTTGAACGGATATTATGGCAAGGCCGCTCCGGCGGTCAGAGAATATATCGACTTGATGCTGAAGTCACTGGACCGCCACCCGGAAATCGGCGGTTTCTGCGGCATGAGTTCCACTACCGACTGGCTGGACCATGATATCATGTTCCAGGCTTATCGCTGTATGGACCAGGCATATAACCGTTTCAAGGACGATCCGGTTCTGGGAAATCGGGTACTGGCGGCATGGGCGCCGATCGGGTTCGCACTGGTGGAACGGATTCCGCTGATGCATAAATCTCCGGTCGACCGGGATACCGTAATCAAACGACTGCAATTGGCCATGTCGCGAACCGGGATAAAAAGTTTGGCCGAGAGCAGCCTGACGCCGGAAAAGTGGCTGGAAACCCTGAACAAGGAATATGATTTTGAGAAGAACGTGACCAATGACGGGGAACCCCCGGCAATCGCTAAAGGGAATAAATGCTTCTACTGGGACTATGAAAAGCATCATACGATCATGCATATGACGGCCACTCACTGTTTTGTAGTCGATGATCCGGCGGCGTCCGGCGGCAAAGGGGTAACGTTCCCCGCAACTAATGTGGAATGGATGCTGGAGCGCCGCGATCTGCCGATCGGCCGTTATGATATCTACGTGGAAGCCCGGTGTGAAGGAAAAGTTGCAGTACCGGACGGTAATGCTTTTACGGTAGGAGTTTACAGCTTCTCAAAGAATGAAACCAACGGAAAGCATTTCAAGGCCGAGGAATTTGTCGGCAAAAAATATAAACCGGCTAATTTCGGAACTTTCGATTTTACCGGTGACCAGTGTGTCTTTGTCTGTCCGGCAGTTAATTCCCAGGTATCCCGAATATTCATCGACCGGTTGATTTTGGTCAAAGCAAAGAATTAATTACGGCGGACCGGTAAAAATGTTGATACGTACCGATAATTTATGGATGGGCCCGGCGGAGATTCTCGCGCCGCCGGCAATTGTGGTGTTCCGCGCGATGTTTTCGTGCGGAAAAGAACAGGAACTGAGCTTTGATTTCAGCGCCGATGAACGTTGCGAACTCTTTCTCGACGGCGAATATCTGGCCGACGGACCGGAACGCGGCGCTCCGGAACGCTGGTATCGGCAGCATTGTAGTGTTAATCTCACTTCCGGCAACCACTGCTTGACCGCCCGTGTACTGTGTTTCGGGCCGGAACTGACTGCGTTCGCCCAAATGTCGATCCGGCACGGTTTCTTTTTCCGGGCGCAAAGCACCTTCGCCGGAGAATGGGAGTATCAGATCGTCGTCGGCTGTCGGGTGGAGACGCCGTTCCCCGATTGGGGCGCGTATCCCCGGATTATTATGTCCGGCGGCTGGAACCCGGAAATCCTGTCGGGCCGGGACGGCGAATGGCGGCCGGTATCGTATTTTGCCGACGAACGCGTGCTGTACGAGCCGGAGTTGCCGCCGATGCGCCGCGACGAGGTGATCGACTATCGACGGGAAGGGCGCCATATCATTTTTGCCGATTATGTCTGCGTCCGGACGGAATTTGTCTTCTCCGGGACCGGGCGGATCAAAACCCGCTGGATGGAAACGCCGTACCGAACCGCCGAATATGACTTGCACACGCTGACCGGCGAAAAAGGTCGGCGCGACGGGACGTATTGGGTCGGCAATTATGACGAGTGGGAGTTGTCCGGCGGACGTTGTCGAGTCTTTGAACCGTGGATGCATGCCGGACGGCATCTGGAGATCGTTGCCGAAGGCGACTGCCGGGTGGAGTCGATGAAATTTTATCTGACCGGTTTTCCGTATGAACCGCTCCGTCCGCTGCGGTCGTCGCGGCCGGAATTGAACCGGCTGTTGCCGCTGGCCTTTCACACGTTGGAGAGATGTTCTCATGAAACCTATATGGATTGTCCTTTCTACGAACAATTGATGTATGTCGGCGATGCGAAAATGGAAGCGCTGAGCAGCTATGTGGTCAGTGCTGACGACCGGTTGGCGATCAAGGCGCTGCGGATGCTGTCGCTGTCGCAATTGCCGAACGGGATGACGGCATCGCGCTATCCCGACCGGACCCGGCAGGAGATTCCGGTTTTTGCCCTGACCTGGATCTCGATGCTCTACGATTTTGCCGTTTGGCGCGATGATCCGGAGATCGTCATGGAGTTGCTGCCGACGGCACGGCGGATTATCGGTTATCTGCAACATTGCCTGTGCGACAATCTGCCGGATGTGCCGGGGTGGAAATTTATCGACTGGGTTTCCGGATGGGACTGGGGCGTACCGCCGGGAGACTGTGCTTTCGGCTGGTTTGCGGTAAAAACTTTGCGCGAATGTGCCGCTTTGGAAGACGGTTTCGGCAATCCGGCATTCGCGAAAGAATATCGGATGCAGGCGGAATTGACGGCTGCGGCATTGTTCCGAACTTATTATGATTCCCAACGGAAGATGTATGCCGACGATGCGGGCAAGCGTTTCTTTTCGGAACAAGCGCAGGTGATTGCCTTGCTGGCGGGCGATGAAAAAACATCGTTACCGTGTGGAGAGGCCGGACTACCGCAGAGCAGCATCTATTTCTCTTATTATTACTTGGAAGCGTGCCGGAAACAGCGGCAGCCGGAATTATTTCACCGCCGGTTGGCACAATGGTATAATCTGGAGGATCAGGGTTTGAAAACCCTGCCGGAAACGTTCGGACAGACGCGTTCCGACTGTCATGCCTGGGGCGCGCATGTGTTGTACCACTATTACGCTTCTATTCTGGGAATAAGGCCGGCGGGATGGGGCGGCAAGGCTTTTGACCTTTCCCCGTTGGCGGACCGGCTTGATTATGCGGAAGGAACCATGCCGCATCGCGAAGGCGATATTTTTGTCCGACGCGAACGGGTTGAGGAAGGATGCCGGATGATCTGGCGTTTTCCGGAAAACATTTCGGTGTCTGTCAAGGGATGCCCGTGTTCGTCGGCCGGGGAACAGGTTGTCCCGGCGACAACTCACAAGGAAGAATTGATCCGGAGAGAATGTCTTTCCCGTTGCTTGCGCGACGTGTCATGACCGAACAGCCGGCGGATTGTGAAGGTTACAGGCCGGCCAGAGGTCATCGGCCGGCAGACCGGAGGAAAATTTCGACATCATGGCGTTGGCAGGAGTGCGCGGAGGTCGGCAAGAAACGCGTCGACGGAGGATTCCTTGACATCCCAGGAACACATCAGCCGCGCCCCGCCGACGCCAATGAACGTGTAGAAGTGCCAGCCCAACGCATGCAGTTTTTCTATGACCGGCGGCGGCAGCGTGACAAAAACGGAATTGGCTTGCCGGGGGAACATAATTTTGACGTTCGGAAGCTTGCGCAACCCCTGTTCCAAGCGTTCCGCCATGGCATTGGCATGCTGGGCGTTGCGTAACCAGGCGCCGGTCTCCAGCAGTCCCAACCAAGGGGCCGAGAGAAATCTCATTTTCGAGGCCAGCTGCCCGCATTGTTTGCAGCGGGGCGCGAACTCCCGGGACAGTTCCTTGTCGAAGAAAATAATCGCTTCACCGATAGGGAGGCCGTTTTTGGTGCCGCCGAAACACAACACATCCACGCCGCATTCCCAGGTGACTTCCCGGGGTTTGAGCCGCGAAAACGCCAGCGCATTGGCCAGCCGGGACCCGTCCATGTGAATTTTCAAATGATGTTGTTTCGCTCGGTCACAGAGTGCCAGCAGTTCTTCCC